>Ga0255039_10000004_pt1 | contig 61350 bp, 98 predicted proteins | sample BC1_12_1_MG_FD_181713 | JGI IMG/M metagenome (GOLD analysis project Ga0255039, IMG submission 181713) | Seawater microbial communities from Strait of Georgia, British Columbia, Canada - BC1_12_1 | ecosystem: Environmental > Aquatic > Marine > Strait | place: Canada: British Columbia | collected... | reverse complement strand
TAGCGGTGCGACTACTTTCGGTATGCCGGTAGGACCTTCATTTATTAAGCGATTAACTTCCGCACTCATGCCCTTGTAGAACGTATCCAGTACAGGACCCCACCCACCAGTAGGTGACCGACGACCCCTACCACCCGGGTTACTCCTTCGGCCAGCGATAGGCGCATTACCGCGCATTTTAGCGGTGCCCATAGTGGCTGGTTTATTCCCTGCCGCTTTTTGCAATATCGCTTTTAGCTGAGTAACGTCATAGCCTTCCTGTTCAAGCTGAGGTATCACGTTATTCGCCATGGTCACCCACACTGAATCCGCAGCCATGAGCTGTTCTTCATTGCCTCTAGGCTTACGCCCGGGCTCGCCAGCATACGCATCAATAGCCGCTTGATGGTTTGTAAGACCTAACTGAACAGCATCAATAGCTTGTTGTGTACCAAGAGTCTGCGGCTGGCCATACTCAAGTGTTTCATTGAGGCCAGCTTCCAAATCTGTCACAGGCGCAGTTTCCAAACCGGCCTCTAAATCTGTCACAGGCGCAGTTTCTAAACCGGCTTCTAAATCAGTAGGTATTCCCCGGTCAGCAACAACAGCCTGTGGGTCTTCTACTGAGACCTCAGCACCACGGGGTGCGGCTACGGCTTCAGCAGCTGCCAAGACCTCACCAGCAGGATCAGCGACCGCTGACTGTACGACCGTACCATCAGGGTCCGTTACTACAACTGCGGGAGCGCCGGGAGTCTTACCCTGACCACCAATACCAGTGGCACTAGCGATAACTGCTTGTTTAGCTGCTTCATCGCCATTCTGTATGGCCTCGTACAGGTCAGTTACTATCTGTATGCTTTCAGCAGATTCAGGAAACACTAAGGTGCTTCCATCGCCAAGAGCCATAGCTCTTTCACCTTCAGGAAGATCGGGTACTGCTTGCCCCTCAGGCAGATATACTGCCTTGCGCTCTGCCGCTGGGTCGCGCATGACTTCAAGTTGGCGCTCAATGGTCTCTGGAGCCTCAGGCACAACAGCCCCGTCAGGGACTAATGCTGCGGCCTCGTCAGCAGCTTTCATGTCTGCTACGACATACTCGTTGAGGTCCAAGTCCATATCGACACTGTCTTGCTCAGCTGGTGCTGAGAAGTCATCAACATAGTTTTCAGGCTCTGGCTTTTTACCAAGACCAGTCCCTTCAAGAATCTTATCAGCCATGTCGCTGAAAGTAGCTTTTGTCTTATCTATTCCACTAGCGATTGCTTCTTTTTCAGCAGCGAGGTCCGCGATAGCACCGGGAGTACCCAAGCCAGTACCGACACCCAAGCCAACAAGAAATGAGTGATTAGCCTCAGATAAATCGACACCAAGAATAGCGTCCTTTAGCGACATATTTTCTAGCTGATTAGCATCGTAAGTCTGCTCAAGAATACTGGTCAGCCACTCTTGTGCACCTTCACCTAACGTGGTTTCAATGATGCGTGAAAATGCTTCGCCACCACCACCCTTTCTAAGGGCAGCATTCATTGGGATCATTTCAGGAAGTGCTTCAGCAGCGACTGCAAATAAGGCAGCATTTGATGCTTTAACGTGATCGCCGCCGGTCTTCTCCATCACTTCGCCATATTTGGCACCACCTACTTGCGCGGCGAGTGCGCCGAACATACCAACACCACCAGTGAGCGCACCCACCGCCAGTGGGCCAGCCATACCATACAAGCCTTCACCAACTTCGTATAGATACCCTTCAAACCCCTCTGCGTCGATCTGGTTTTTAGGGTCGTTCAGCATTAAGTTGCCGCCTTCCTGCAACAGCTTGCCAGTCTCTTGCAATGAAGCGCGAACATCACCATCGATAACCATATCCGCAGCATCGACACCTAGTCCTACGATGTCACCACCAATTTTTTTGGTAACGTCACCAACAAGATCAAGCGCACCTTGTACTGACCAAACTGGATAGTGGGTTTCGTCACCCATCAGTGACCAGTCGTACTCACCAGTACCAGCGTCTGCAGCGGCCATCGCCAAGCCGCCAACTGCCTGTGCGTTTCTGATATTGCCTTTATCAACCAAAGTACCAATATTTTCAGAAGTGGTCTTCTCAGGGATACCTGATGTTACGGACTCATCCCTAGCTAATAAAGGTGGTGGTTTAGGGGCATCCAGCTGAAAACCCGGGGGAAGCGCACCCGCAGTTTGTTCCTCGCTCTCATCGAGTACGAAACCGGCTGGAAGTTGAGCCGCCATTACATGGGAATCCAGTTAGTACCATCCCACTCTACTACTTCCCCCGTGGTCGGGTTGGTCGCTGTTGCTCCGATTGCAGGACCAGCAGTCGATGGGGTAGCAGCTGGGGTGCCCGGGGCTGGTATCGCTGAAGCTGGTGATACAACTTCTGGTCCATCCTTTGGTTCATATTGCTGTTCAAGGCTAGTCCACATATCAGTGATAAGTTTGTATCGCTCTTGCTCACGCTGGTAAGCTTTTTCAACAGTTGGGTTGATTGTGTATGGCTTACCCTTACTCTTAGCAAACTCTGCGCGTTTGTTTTCTGAAGCCATAGCTTCATCTGCAGCCTCCATACTCTTAGCAGCAGTGTTCATCCTCTGCAACAAATCGTTACGCTTGGCAAAATAGGTCTTGCCAGCTGCCTTAGTACCACCACCTGCGTAGTATGCGGCTTTAGCTTCAAGCTCCTTAATTTCAGCGTCGATTTTTTGCCGCTTCAGATTACGGCTAGCACCATCACCAATATAGGCAATCTGCTCGAGTTTCAGCTTAGCAGCGTCGATTTCCATATCCGCTTTTGTTTTCTCAATAGAAGACTCAGCCTTGTTAATATCCGCTTCAGTCATATCGTCAGCACGCTTTGAAGCTTTAACCAGTTCCTCCATGTTGCTTACGATTTGCGCCATCTTCTGACGAGATTCCTCGTTCTGTACGCCAGACCTGACCGCGTCAATAGCCGCTTGGCCTTCCTGCATCTTCAACCGGCGCTCACCAAGGGTCATATCGTTACTGACTTGTGTTGATAGGCGACCTTCAGTGATATCAAAACGGGTACGATCTTCTGCGACTGCGACTGCGTCGAGTTCCGCTTGACGAACAGCGTCAGCGTATGCGACAGGGTCCTCAGATATCCTGACGATGTCAGCCATATCTTGTGGGCCAATAGGCTTACTTTCTACGAGTTGCCCAGTATCCTCGTTGTAGATATTTGCAACGAGTTTCCCGCCAACTTCTTCAATCTCCGCACGGTTACCATCAGGGAAGCTAGTGTACGCTTCCTGTAGGGCATCCTTAGCGGTCCTGAGGTCACCCGCCCTCATAGCTGCCATAGCAGTAGCTGCGTTCTCACGCAACGAACCCTGCTTTGTGGTGGATATGTGAGCGTTAGCATCTGCAAGTGCTTTGGGTCCCATAGCCCCGGCTTTTTTTCGAATACCTTCTTCCCAAGACTTCCAATCTTTACTGGTAGTGGTTTTCTTCCGCTTGCCCATTTGCTGCACCGCAGCCTCAGATTCAGGAATAGCAGTTACTTGGTGGGGGTTTGCTATTACCGGCTCATCAGCAAAGTCAGCAGTCTGGTCTGCGAGCATGTTGCTTTGCTCTGAAGCAACCATTTGTGTTGTCTGCTCAGCTTCAGGAATAGCTGCCATCATAGAACCAAGTTCTTCTTGGTCTCGAATGCCTTTTTGCTCTTGCCCGAATCTGTACCCTGCAATGCCCTGATTGACAGCATTAGTGAGCCCTAAATCTTGGACTCTCAGTGCATCAGCACTTACCCATTTAGCCATTTCAATTTGCTCCTACTGCATTAGGTGGCGGCGGGTATTTATCCGCTGGCCACTTAGTTTCTGGTCCTGCATAAGCGTGAGCACTCGGGTCTCTGGTCATTTGGTAGCCAGCCCTGATATCTGGATTAGTTGGTATGGCTGAGACCTCACCACCAGCTGCGAAACTTGGACCATCATATACGGGTGTAGGAATATACCGCGCGTTAGGGCGAGCCCTCATCGCTGGTGCTGGTGCTGGTGCTGTCACGACTGGTGTTACAACCGGCTCCGCTTCTACTTGGTTAGCACGAAGCTTGTCAAGACCGCTGGCGATACTTGCCGCTCCTTTAAGCATACCTGAACGCTTAGCAGGTTGCTCAATATCTACCCAACCGCCTTGAGCAAAACCCATTACTTCGCCACCTTTATACATGCCCATATCTGGTGCTACGGCCTCAGGAGGTGGTATACCTAAAGCTTCGTCGGTAACCTGTGCAGTTTGCTCACGCTCAGCAAGTTCTTGCTGCACTTTCACGATCATCTTGTCGAAAAACTCTGTTCCTTTGCGCTTAACAACATCAGCTGGAATCACGAATTCACCGTCAGATAGCTTGGCATCAATAGCGTCATCAGTCGGACCACCCGGGCCTTCAATCTCGCCACCTTCAGCCATAAATGGAATAGCTGCGGCACCGATCATTGCGGCAGAACCCAACATATCACCACCCGCTTGGTTTTTGTTAGACTGATTCGCTGCTGAAGTCTCAGCTTTGGAGCCTATGGCGCTGCCCCACGCATCTAACGCGGCGTTACCTTGCCCATACATATCGCCAGCGTCTTGCCCATACGTGGGGATAGCACTAGCTCCAGCTGCAAAGTTACTTTTCCCCATCGCATCAAGACCGCGACCTTGATCTATGGTCCCTTGCTCAAGCGCCATGCCTGTCTGCTCTACACTTCGGCGTGCATCAGTGGCAGCACCAGCTTTAGCTTTTGCTTCCTCCATGCGAACACCTACATCAAGGGCTGCATTCCTTGTCTGAGAGGGGTCAACGCCATACGACTCTAACCGGCGAAGGGCACTCTGGCGTGCAGCTTCGGATTGTGCGGCAACTTCCGTCTGTGCGGCGGCGGCTTCGGAAGTCCGTCTTTCCGCTGTGTCAAAATTCTTAACCTTATCAAGATACTGTTCCTCAATGGGTTGGTAAAGTTCCTCGTACCTAGCTCGATCCTCACCAGCGCGGCGTATTGAGTCCTCCGAGTAACCCAGCATTGAGTCATCAATACCAGAAAGCCGGTCCCTGTTTTGCCGCCATTGTTCTTGGTCATATTGTTGACGCTCATCGGCCATCCCATACTGCGATTCAAGCTGGGCCTTCGAGATTTCACCAATCTCGTCAAAGCCTTTTAGTGCATCGCTAGTGCCCGAAGGTGTGGATTTCTTTCCCATTACGCTGCCTCTTTGTACAGTTTTCCCATGCGAAGCCACTTACATTCGGCCCGATACATGGTAAATATTATCAAATCCCCGTCATCAGCACCGCCTTTTATTCGACACTGCTCGGTAAACCCCGCCTGTAAATTCATTTTCACAGCTACAGGATTGCCTGTAGATACCCTTGATGTCACGATCTCACGACCATGTACAATAAAAGGGAAGTGGAAGCATTTGAACAGAAACTCCTTAGTCAGCCAGTAGCTGCCCGGGACCCCGGCGCTGTGCATTTCCACCATATTCTTGGACCATCCGTCATACCCAATGGCCCCAATTAAATCTTGTTTCTTTTCATCGAACTGCCCAATACAAATGAACTCTGCCGTAGGGATGTACCCTATTTGATCGCAGAGCCAGTGCTTGATAACACCTTGGGGTTCGACAATAAGCATTAGGGGATTCCCGCCATGCGTAACCGCCTTTCAAGATCAGCAACTCGCTGCTCTAGTGTTCTTCCTGAGACATCAACAACACCGATATTGATTAGGTCCTGTACGGTGCTATAACTATCCAGTATGTCTCCCTTCTCCCTACCCTGCACGCGTGATCGTTCACTTAACGCAAGCACTGAGGAATTGATAGACTCGACCGAAGACTCTGGCTGGGGTATCCCCGGCCACCTCCGCTTACCAAATATACCTCTTAGAATAGGTACACTAGACATCAGCTAATCCTTTGCCTGTTTCGGCAACTGTTATTGAATAAATTCTACGCCGACCCCTTACTTCAAAGGTCCAGATATCGTTCTTAAACCCAGCAGGTAGCTTAATCATTTTCTTATCTCTGACCTGTTGTGAATACACGATCCTATCATCGGCCCAGACTGTGAAAGTTACATCAGCATTTCTCTTGAATATCTGCGCGAGATCGATCAATGGTGACCCGCCTATAGCAAGCCTGTTCTGCGGCACCAAATCGAAAGGTGCTGGCAAATCCTGCACGTAGGAACTACCCATTGCACTTGACCCAATGGGGTTGAGTCTAGTCTTTATGCGCTCAGTATTATATTCGCGAGCCGCTATTGTCACGCCCTCAATATCTTTTATCACATCAGCTATGGAGCACATATCAATAACTGCGGCACCCAAGTTACAAGGCTTCTGAAAATAAAATTCTTTGGACTTCCATTGGTAGGCCACTCGGTCACGATTTGAATCATCCCAAAGATATATCGCCCCTGATCGAATGACATATACCTCACCAGTGCGTTCATCAGTCTGAATCATGTCCACGCGATTGAATGAATCAAACTCGATAAATGATTCCTGCTCGTCACCCGGGTTGATCGAAATGCCTTTGTTTTCCGTATAGAAGCCCAGCCATTGATCTTCATACTGCGCTGCTTTTAACGTGCCGGGGCTATAAAGATTTAGCCATTCGTCTTTCGTGATGATGTCCTGAGTCGCCGGTATAACACCTTTCTCGTTGAGCAGAGATAAACCATTTTGGCTGGCGTAAAGCACTCCATATGAAAGTGATACGATAGACAATGGTGATAGTCCCGGCTCAGCACTATTGTGCTTTGTGAGTGTCGTACTTTCCGGATTAGTGCCTGTTGCAAAATATGGATGACCCGCAGTTACAATACCCGCTGACTGACCAAACACACCAGCGCCGATAACATCATACTGAGTACTCAAATCGTAAGCTGCTGGCCACGCATGGGGGCGGTAAGTTTCACTGAAATGAATGTTTCTACCTTCCCACGCCAGAAAGAAACCATTGGGCATGACGACAGCGTTATCGAGGCCCAAAGGTGGTGGAGCCCAATCTGTGGACTCCAGTATGCTGCTACGGGCGATTTCATCTGAAGGTGCTGAGTCCACGTAAAAGGCACTATCTATCGGTATTTGCGCGACAAAAAAGAACTCTGCCGTTGTGAACCCTGCTACTGTCCGATAAATATTTTTGTATAGGATCGGTTGCTCATCCGGATTTGGCACTGAGGTGTCCATGTTAGCCAGAGTCCATGCACCATCTTCTTTGCCTATGGCAGAAACAGGTATTGAAGGCTGACCTTCTTCTTGGAATTCAGACACCAGCGTATAGACGTAGAACCGTTCCTCGTCCAGTGCCGTACCACCAGCAGCACTGAGCGTGCCGGGAAGCACTGGCGAAGGTACGCCAAGCCAGTAATAAGGCTCACCATTGCGTAGCCGCTCCAGCGTGTTGTATTGCGGCCTACCATCGCCAAACTTATAGTAACGATCATACACATCGTTCAGTAGTGGCCCCGGATACAGGTTGACCAAAGGGCTAGTAAAGCCTACCCAAAGCTCTTGCTGGGCAGACTGTGGGTCCGGTAAGCGGTAGGCTTTTTGGATGAATGGGTCGTTGAAGTTGTACAGCAATCCCCAATCACGCATACCTTCAATCGAGCCTGATGTGAGCCGAATGTTTCGTGCAATCTGACCTTGGGAGTTACCTATTAAGCGATCACTGCGCTTGGGTATTTGTCCCTTGAAATCTTCGATTCTAACGCGTGCGCCTGTCATTTCTTACCCACCAATCCTGATAGTAACCCAGCTATACCGTGTGGTGCTGTTCGGCCCGTAGCAGCATCGAGTTTCTGCCGCTGCTCGACTACAAGCTTACCAAAATAGGAATTGATCCAGCCCACAAAGGGAAGGACTATCGCTGCTACAAACGGCCAGCCTGTCTGAATCTTCTCCACCATATCAGCGTTCTCTGTGATGACAGCGTAAGCCCACGTGGCTACGATGATCAGGGATATGGCAGCGACGACTTGAAAGCCTTGGTAGGCAATCTTCGGGCGGGTTGACTGTGGGTTGACTGCGTCCTGAACCAGCATTGTTCGTAAGGTCTCACCACTCTGGTTTATCTGCGCCAGCTGCACATCGAATTTCTTCTCCATGACCGCTGCCCTCTGCTCGGGAGGCAGTGCGCTTATAGCGTCTTGGGCCTGTTGGCCTGTAGCGTCTGCTGGCAGCTGCTTATCTTCAGGCAACAAGGCGTTGATCCCTGCAAGGAGGATAGCGCCACCCGGGACCGAATTACTGATGACGTTCGCGCCAACAGTCTTGACGATGTCCCAAAGCGAACTCACTTTGACTTTCCCCGCGACTCGCCCCAGCTGTAATGGTTGCCATCCTTGTTGCGGAAGCGTCCACCCCAAGTGCCGCCAAGCTGCTCCCATTTTTCACCGATAGGTTGATGAGCTTTGGTGGTAGTCTGGTACTTGTCGTCGATGAATAGGTTCAAGTCAATCGCTAGTCTCTGGTAATGATAGCTACCGTCGATATGTCCAGTTTTTGCCCACGCGTCACCAAGGCTGAACTCGTAACCTTGCTTGTGAGCCCATACCAACAACTTCGTCAGGGCTGCTGTAAAATCTCTTTGCTTGCGACTTAGTTTCATTGATTACTAACCTCCAACCTTTTTAGTCGTTCTTCTAATACGGCCTTCCGTATTAACTCGTCGTTAGTCACCGAACCGTTGTCGATGTGCCTCTGAATCTGTGCTAGTTCATCCTCAATGTTAAACTGAAGCTCTACGTTTTGCGCGGCAATAGTGACATACCTATCATCAAGTAGACCATACACAGGGTTACCCGCCACAGATATATACCCGCCGCTCCCTAAAACTAATGCTAAAAGTGTTCCTATTGTCACCTTTTTACCAGTTATTTTTTCCAGCTCAACATCGGGCATTTCTTTCCTTTTTCATTGCACTTCTCCACAAGACTAGGCTACCTGAATAGCAACCAAAGTAGGTATGTTTCTGGGCCGAGCTTCTGAACCACCATCGTTATTTATACTCAAATTTGTCTTAGCACCCTGCGTATTCGTAACGCTTGAAACACTACGCTGGTCAGGTGACCCACCGTTATCAGTGTACCCGCCTATCCACTGAGCTGCTGTAAATGGGTGAGTGTGATCGGATTCAGTAGTGCCATGGCTGTGAGCTTTATTAATGCCATCTTGCCAATCGAGTGAATTATTACTTCTGTTCGGATCGCGGCTACCCGAACCGCCAGCACCATTATTTACGCCCCTCCGGAATTCCCCTCTGAGGTCCACCATTCTGAAATCGGTGATACCATCGCCAGATGAGTAATAACCTACACCATTGGCACCACCGTTAGCTGCTGCTAACCACGTAGCATCAGTTATTAGCCCAGCGTTTGCCTGTAGGTAATCCCAGAAAGTAGGGTAATCCGCTCTGAGCAAAGTTTGTCCTGCGGCTGCAACAAGACCAAGCCCCGCTGGTACTGATATTAAGCCGGGGAGTTCAACGACTGACCCCAATGCTGAACCACTAGCCTCAGCCTCCCAAGGTTGCCACAAGCCGCCTGTAAGGACACGAGTGAACTTGGACTTGGCATCGTCATTGGTCAAGGCTGTTAGCGTTTGCTTACCTCTCGTGGCAGCGCTCCACATGGTGGTCTCTAAGAACCCAATACCAGAAAACGTAGCTGGTGCTCCGACAATGGTTGCATCGTTCACAGTATACAAACTGTTCACCAGAATAAGGTCAATATCACCAATGTATTCATCATGCAGACCTTCAACAGAATAGCCCAACAACCGCTTTTCAAATGAGTCAGCTGTTGTTGTCCAGTCAGGAGCATTGAACGGGCCGGGACCATTTGCAACGAGACACTGATACAGTACATTATCAAATGGATTAACAACTACATCGTTGAGGAAGTACTCTGTCAGCGCGGAGAAATACCGAACACCAATAAGGTCTATCGGCTCCTGATTTGCATCGATGACACCTAGCTGCCCGTCTGCGAAGTTTGTATATAGCTCGCCGGGGCTCCTAACACCCGAAGTCGGTCGAGCTAAAGGTGCTGAACTCCGCAGAATTTTCTGTCGAACTGTCATGCTTGTTTCTCCGTGCGGTATCTACCGCTAATTAAGCTGGCCCTATCAGAGTGCCATTCCAGTATAACGCACCCCCAATGTTATATAGCTTGTCTGTTAAGCCACCTACCGGGTTACCAGTAGCACCGTTATTAGCTATAAGCACAGCACCCGTTCTGGTTCCGTAGTTGCAAGTACCGGGCCTCAACTCTATATCCCCACCATAGTAACCGCTTGGTGAGTCACCGGCAGTTAGGATTACCTTACCACCGTAGTACGCGCCATCACCGGCAGCTATGTTTATCTGGGGAGGGTTGTAGGTTGAGGTGGGGCCAGACAGTATGTTTATATCACCACCATAATAATTAGTCGTCTGGGAAATTATATTGATCGCCGCACCCGGGACCGAAATAATTTGCTGGCCATTGACATCCAATGGGCCACCAAGCTGTGGTGTCAAGTCCTCAACAACAGCGCTGATGCCACCACCACCACCACCACCATCTTCCCAACTCAAAATACCAGTACCATCGTTAGTGAGTACTTGTACTCCTGTTGAGTTCGTTGGGGGAAGCGTTAGGATGTAGGATTCACCACCGTCCATTTGCGCGGAAGCACGGATACCTACCTTTTCAGAACCATTTGCCCTAGCTTCAGTGAACTCAAAAATAGGGGCTGTGGGCATACCATTCGGTCCACGTAGCTCGACCGTGCCGGGGTTTGATCCATTAGTGGTGTCGTCACCGACCTGCAATAAAATATCACCACCAACTTGCGTACCATCACCAGCGTATATTCTTACATCACCACCGTCTTCAACAGCAGGATATCCAGCGTACTGACCCGGCCCAGCTTCAAGCCTTACATTTCCACCGTAGCTATTAGCGGGGTTACCTGTGCTGGCGTATGAGGCACCGCCACGAATGATTACTTGTCCACCAAAAGCATCGCCACCTTGGTAGTCAGTGTTACCGCCGCGAATGAGCATGTCTTGACCAGATGCACCAAAACTTGTCCCTACCGCTATCTCTAGTGTGCCAGCGTAGCCACCATTACCACCGCCTAACGCGTCACTGTCACCACTTTTGATGAGTATTTCGCCGCCACTAGCGCCACCATCACCAGCGAGAATCGATATGCCACCGCGATCACCTTGACCAGAAGCACCGCCAGCTTTAATGGCTACAGAACCACCATCCCAATTAGTCGTATTTACATTGCTTGGGCGCGGCTCTAAAGCGAAGAACTGACCACTGCCAGTCGTACTGGCTTGAAACAAATTAGTTCGTGGTTCAGTCACCACAAAAGTGCCACCAGAAGTAGTAACAGTAAACTCTGTTACTGAACCGCCTGATACGGCATCGACCGTTACTGTAGACCCATCTGTGAGGGTGATTACATCACCAACAACGTATGAGGAACCATCATTAAAATTAAAAACGTAATCTGTTTCGTCTTGTCCTGCTATCAAGGAATTGGTGTTACCTTGAGCATCGCCAACGACAATATTTATGCCGCCTGTTGACCCCGCAGGGCTATCAGCGAAAGTGACTAAGTTGATGTCATTACCAATACCGGGCACTGCTGATATAAGCTGCCCATTAACATCCAATGCACCGCCAAGCTGTGGTGTTAAGTCGTCAACAACAGCGGCTAAACCGCCACCACCACCGCCGCCAAAATAAGGCAGTAGGGACCACAAGCTAACACCATCACCGATTTTCTCTTTACCAGTGTCGCGCTCCCAACCTTTTTCACCATCCGCTAGTATCGGGTTCGCTAACGTCCAGTTTGCGGCTGTGTCTCGTCTTGTCTGTATGATGTCAGCCATTAAGCTGATCCTCCGTCCTGATTCATCGTTAAGCCGGTATATGCGCCAATGTACCTGTAGCATCTAACCAAATACCGCCATCAGTATCATCTAACGCCCAAACTGGTGCAGTAGTTGTCGTGTTCCACACCATCAACCCAGCTACCTTATTCGCATTAGTATTAACTGCATTGGTGATATCAGTTAGCTCAGCTGTGGTAGCCGTTAATGGTGCGCTAGCAGTGATGGCTGAGGTGTACAAGAATGTTGTCGATATCTTATTTCCGTTGCCTATTGGGTCGCCACCATTCAACAATGTTGCTGGGACTCGGAACCATGAACCCTCGTCAGTTACCGCGCCTGATACTTCCCAGACAGCAAAATCTGCGGCATCAGTGGGGTCCTGAATATAAATTTGGTTGCCAGAAGCTAGTCCGTTCAGAAAATTTAGCGCATCGAACCCATCATCAGTAGTCTGTGAAATAAACAGCTCAGTGACTGATGCTAAGACCGCATTATTAAACCGTATCTTACCCGCGCCGGGGGCGATTGCTGTGCTGGTCTCAAACTTATATTGACCAGTAATTGACCCGCCACTTTGCCCATTGAGTGCGACTCCGTCCCAATACAGATTGCCACCAGCGTTATACATTTTGTTAGTAGTGACAAGTGGGGCTTCAACTTGGTCAGGTATCAGAATACCGCCTTTTGATGATCCCGGCTGTGCACCACCGGGCTCTAACAAAATGTCACCACCATCACCAGAAACTGAGCCACCGTCACCAGCTCTGAAAGATATCCTGCCACCCACCCCTATTGTTCCAAGTGGGCTACCGCCATACAAAGCAATATTACCACCGTTAAACGCTCCAGTAGTATTACCACCGACGAGGTTGACACCACCGCCACTGTAAACTGAATCGCCGCCCATGATATCAACACGACCACCATAAGCGCCGGGAGTTGATGAAGCGCCAGCATTGATACTTACGGTTTGTCCTACGGGACCATCAGCACCAGTAATAGCGTAACCACCAGTTACCAAATTTTCAGTCATTGGGTTGTTTACGCCACCGCCACCGCCACCGGGAACAGCCCAGACCAGATTTCTTGATCCACCAGAGAAAGTATCCGTGGTCAAGACTTCGCCGGGGCCGGTAGGTGCATCCGCTGGGAGTGTAATCAGATACTCCGTATTCACAGCGTCTGGAGCTCTTATACCAACGAAATTATCTTTAATTCGTTCGCTATTGAGGCCCAATGTAGTGTTGCTTTGCAGCCCCTCAAATGCCAGAACTGTGGTCATTTCCTGACCGCCGTAAGTGCCAAGCCCTCCAACATAAACATTGGATCGTATGACTACCATACCGTCAGGATTTTGGTCACCGTAGGCACCGCCCGGCTCAAGCCAAACGTCACCGGGAAAATCAAATGCTTCGCCACCTTTGAGATGAACTCGCCCACCATTAGACCTACCAGATGCGGAATAGGAGTCGCCACCGCGTAGAATAATACGTCCACCCCAAGCCTCCGCTGCTTCGGGTACATTACCGCCAGTTAAAACAACCTCGCCACCGTATCCAGTTACGGTCGAACCGACTGAATCAGGCATAGCACCACCAGTCAGCCTAATACCACCAGCTCTACCTGCTTCCCCGGCACTAGCTAAATGATCACCACCTACTAGGTTAATCCCACTAGCTTGTGTCTCGTCATTGTTATAATTTGTGGAGCCAGCGAGGATATTGATGTCGTTGGTGTTTTCGCTATCACTTACAGAAAATATCGCAGACCCATTGATGTCAAGATTGCCACCCAGCTGTGGTGTTAAGTCGTCAACAACAGCGTCGATGCCGCCAGCACCGCTGGAAAAATAGGGCAGTAATGTCCACAAGCTGAGACCATCACCTATTTTCTGTAATCCAGTATCTTTTTCATACCCTTGCTCACCATCTGCGAGTATCGGGTTGACCGATGTCCAGTTTGCGGCTGTGTCTCGTCTAAGTTGTATAATGGAAGGCATTACGCTGATCCTCCGTCAATCTGCTGAGGGTCAAGGTAAACACTTGAAGCGCTACCACCGTCAATATTTGAGCCTTGCCGAAATTCATCCAAAGCGCCTTTGTTAATTCGGTTTTCTACCCGGGAACCAGCATCAAAAGCTTTCGGCGTAGAACCATCCTGCCCACGCACTACGGTTAAGGTGTTACCAGCAGCGCCCGTTACCTTGACCACTTCAAATTTTGTTACATCCAAATCTTCAACAACCAGAAAGTAAAATTCGTCTGGTGAATTTATCGTTGGGAATGTCGATGCGTCGAGAACCACAATACCCAGAGCTCCTGCTGTTAGCGGCAGCGCTAGAAAACTTTGCCCTTGGTTAGCGAACTGAATTGGATGGCCCATTAGTAAGTCCCTGCGTCTACAAATTCACTGAAAAATCCCGCCGTGGCCCTGAGTTCAATTCTTGAACCCTTTTCATAAGCCTGTGCAATCGTGCCTTCTTCCCCACGCGTACAGGTTAGAATATCCCCGATACGCTCTACCATGTGCACGATCTCCTTTATTCCGGAAATATCTTCAATCACTAATATACAGTACTCAGCACCAACTATGGGTGTAGGGAAAAACTGGCCTTCCCCAACATCCAACTCGATACTAGTGTCACTACCCAAGATATCAAATAGCAAGGTCCCAGAAGCAAAATTGTTGAATAGAACTTCCATTATATTTCCTCGCAGATAAAAATGATTTCATCTTGCCATGTTTGGCCTTCAGTTGTTGTCACCGTGATATCAGCTTGGTAGTCATTAGCATCGAGACCACCTTGGGTCGTCAATACAATTTTCTTCGCATCGATAGTCAGTTCACCTGTCACGTCAAAAGCAGGTACTGTCACGACATCAATAGCAATGCTGGAAATTGCTAATAACATATTTGGGTCTGGCAACCGTAACGAATAATCAACAGTAAACTTCCGCACTTCGGCTGGTTGGACTCTGAATCTATCTAGCAGCATTGTCGCGGCTCCTTGCTACATTTTTGGAATCCGGGAAGTACGACAGTTGAGCAGTCGTAAAACCCGGGAACGCAAGTATAATTGTCGTGCGCTGGAACGAGGATGCACTCCCCGATTTCAGTGGCTCCAGTCGGAGCCAAATCACATTCACCTGCTGCAATTGGCGAGCACCCTGCAATTGGTTTCGACGCAATACTCATGGTTTATATGAACCCCTCACCAACACGCTGCCGTGCAAAATCAGGAAATGACCATGCAGCTTGTGGAGAAAACTTAGCAGAGGTTATTGCTCTACACCGCTTAATATGATTGCGGAAGGATCGCCCATGTATGATTGCTTGCTGCTGGTTGGTCCATGGCTTGGATATCATCGACATACACCGTGCACAGGTCCCATCGATAACAGCGTCCCGCCAGTGCGTTCTAAAGAGGTCAGGGAGCTTACAGGTTGATTCAGTAGGGATAACCGATAGATCAAATAAATACCGCTTAGACCAATCCCTGTTCGGGGTAGGCGATAACTCGACCGTTCCCGGCCCCACCATAAGGAAGGCACGCGGCTCTATAGCAAACTGGTCATATAGAGGATACTCAGGCGCTGGGTATAATATTTTTCGGACATTTGAGTTGCCCTGAAAAGTACAGCGGTGAACATACCCAACGCGAGCACCTTGAAACAAGGGGTCTAAATAAATGGTCGGGTTGTTCGCCTTGCTGCTCATAGGTCCAAACAGCTCTGTCCATGCACGGCCATCCTCGCAAAGCTGGCGCACTGCTGCAAATATTTCCTGCATAGCCAGTTCATCAGTTATGCCGGGGAGGCGGGTCATAATCTCAGGGAGGAAGTCTTCTAGCTTGGTGCTCATTAGCCGATACTCCCGGGTTGTGTGTTGTTGTTACCAAACGCCCTCAGCAGCAAAGCCGCACGTGAGTCAACTGTGTACTCATCGTCTTTGAGCTCAGCATAACCAGACACAAAATAAATCAGGCTTTGGTAAAACGTGGGGTTTATCGGGATGACCATTGCTAGGTCTAGCGGGGTATCCGCGTATTGGGGAAGTTCTACACCAACACCTAAGTAAGAAAGCCACGCGTCTGGGCGTAGCCTTTTCAATTCATAAAGACCGCTATTGAGCGCGGTCAGCAATTCATGGTCAGAGTTCCGGTAAGGGACTACCGTATCTTGCAGAATATACCGAGCATCACTCAGTATTTTTTCAACCGTCTTCGCCATCCGTTTCAATCCCCGCAAGCAGCTCGTCGAGTTCTTCAGCAGAATCTGCGACCAGTGGTGTCGTTGGGGCTTTGGCAGCTTTTTTCTTCACAGCTTTTTTAGCTGGAGCGGCAGGGGTACTGTCAGGCTTGGATTCTGGCTTATCCAAATCCAGCATGACTTCTTCAACCTTCGGGTTTTTTGCCATAGCAGCGTTCCACCCAAAAATTGCACCTGTCGTCTTATGCCGTAGCACTTTTCGTTTAGCCATTATCTCTCTCGTAAAAAAAGAGGTGGGACCATAATAGCCCCACCCCTAGATTACTTCAACTACTTAGCCTTTGGTAGCGACAAGAGCGACGATGGCAGTACCATCAGTGACCTTGTAACCATATACCTGCAGACCACGCATGATAGTACCAAACGTGCGTTCTGCACGAATAGTTTCCATCTTGGTCAGCTGGCTGGCAAACGTCAGACCATGACTGTGACCGGCGAAAATCGTGGTTTCGACACCAGATACCGGCAACAGGTTAGACGCATAAAGCGTGAAGCGGTCAATCATGCCAAGACGACCGTTGCGAAGCATGGTCATACCGTCACCAGTAAGAGATGCGTCACGCAGTTCACTTGACTTGATCATCGTAGCGGCCCATGCCGGGAGAATCAACCAACGTCCCTGTTCGGGGATGTTAGCCTCATCGAGGACTTGGCCCATGCGAAGTAAGACATCAACAATGTCAAAAGTCGCAAGATTGTCGCCACCTTTCGGAACAACGACAACCGGCGCACCGGCAATGCCGAGTACGAGGTTGGCAGAAATCCGACCAGCAGTCAGACCTTGGTTACCGGAGTTACCAGCGGTGCCATTCGGGTAGTTGATGATAACGTCAGCTGCGATGTTGCCCAGCACGTCAGTATCAATTGCGATCTTCATCTGCTCGGAAGCATCGTCAGACCACATACCCAGAAGATTCAGGTCAGCCTGAGTCTCCATAACGTCATCGACGATAGCGGCAAAGTACTTACCTTTGTCGATCAGCAGGTCAACGAGGTTTGAGCTGGGGCGCTCAACGTCGATGTCTTGATCGGCTTCATAATCGTTAATGGTCAGAGTTGGCTTGGTGCGGATATGGACGGTATCGCCCTGATTCGCAATCTCACCAGCGTAATCGGTATTCGCGATAGCAGCGAGGACCGTGGCATCGTAGAACTTCTCGATGAGCTTTCCAGACCATAGGGCCGGGATAAAAATTCCCGAATACGCGGGGGCGGCTACTTGGCCAGTTCCACCGGGATAAGGGGTTGCGCTTACTGGATACATAACAATATCTCCTAGTTAATTTTACTGCCCGACCAAGATTCTGCCTTGGTTCATGGCATTCTGGATTTCACGTTCAGTCGCATCGTATTCCTCTTTGCGACCTTTGAAGCTACCCTTTCGGGCATCCTCGTAGAAAGAACCAATTTCTGATTCTCTCCATAAACGACCAGTCTCGTTGATATTGTCAGCCCCACCACCAGAACCTGATCCCGGTGATGCTAGCGAAGCCAAGTCCACCATAGGGGTAGGTTTTGGAACCTCCACCTGAGGTGTGTCTGTCTCTGCTGCGGGTTGTAAAGCTGCGTTCTCACTCAAAAAGCCTTTAAAAAATTGAACGACCCTTGCGGTGTCATTCGCCCCAAATGCTCTTGTTAGCATCTGGCCTCGCGGTAATCCCGCGTACACGTCTTCTTGGTCAAGCCACAAAAGAAAGTCAGGATGAGTGTTAACCTGCTTCCAGTTCGGGACTTTATCAGCTAGACCTGCATATAATTTCTCCTTATCCGTTTTCGCTTGAGTCTGACCGACATGGCCTACTGTGGCCTTCAGGTCAGCGTTCTCATTGCGTAAGGCGGTTAATTCACCCTGTACCGCTTCAACTGCGGCACGCTTCATAACGTCGATTAATTCTGGACCATAGTCCTTAATCTCGTCTTCTGTCAAGGTGCTTGCTGCTGCGGCCTCAACAGTAGATTCGGGCGCGGCGTTTTCTCGCGCTGTCTGCAAACCTGCGAGTAAACCTTCTAGCTGGCCTACTCGTCCTGAGAGGTCAACAACATTCTGCTTCTCTCGGTTATACATCCCTTGCAGGGTTTTGTACTTATGCTCCCAATTGTCAGCCTCGGGTATTTCCGTCGGCTCAACTGGTTCTGCGGGGTCAGCAACAAGCACCTCATCAGTTTCGGGCTGGTCAGCCTCGAAGGACAAATTCTTGTCCGGTGCTGTGGCAGGTTCATCGACTGGTGCTGTCTCGTCACCAACAACTTGCAGTTCTGGTGTTTCTTGACCTGCTTCGATTTCTGCCGCTATGCGGTCAGCTTCGTCGATTTGATCCTGAACCTGCTTTGGTAATGCCTTACCCATGTTTCTGTCCTGACGCGCCTTTCACTATATCACCAGCTTTACCGAGTCCGCGTAATACTTCGGTAGCGCCGCGTGCGATGCCTCTATTTATATCGGACGCTTCTTTTGGTCCGTACAAAGTAAATTCAATCGCTTCTGCGCGGTAGATATTGATGGCTTCGAGGATATCAAGAAAATCCTGATTCCCCCGAAGGCGCAACGCTGCCTCCGCTTGCTTGACCGTAAGCTTCAAAGCTTATGGCCGACGACTACGATATCTTGTAATCGGATAACTTAAATCCATCGAGTCTGGTTGGCGTGATCTAGCCGAAGTATTACCCTTTGAGTAATCATTCATGCGGGTTCTATCCGCATCGCCAATCAGATTTTGGTTGTCGTAAAACCCCGTGTCTCGTTGGTCTGACAACTTCATGCCATTAATGACTTTAGCACCCGGGGCTTTGCCTGTTTTACCTGCTTTTTCAAACTGATACATGCCAGTCTCCTTAGCGAGGAAGGCCCTGAAGCGCGGGGAACATACCACTGTAGCCCTTATGCTTGGGGTAGGTTTTCGCAGCCGGGGAACCACCACCACAAGTCTGTAAGTTGCAGACTACCTTGTTGTGGTCGTCTTCCTTGGTGGGCTTCTTGTCAGGGTAGGAATCCCCGAAGCCATCTTTCCAGCCAGACTTTTTACCGGCTTTACCGGCGCTGGGCTTTTTCGGGTAAGTTTCGTATGCCATGGTCGTGGCCCTCTTAGCGGCTTTCGCCAGCAGACTGCGAGCGACCCAGAAAAGGACGGGCACCCTTCTTGTTCATGTTGGCACCAGACCCATAAGCGTTCGACACGCCCTGCGTCATATAGTTACCGTTGGTGTTCGAACCAGCGCGGGGGTTGAACGGGCCAGCACCGAGATCAGCAGACGGGCCAGACACAGAAACTTTCCGCGTGGTCTCGCCTTTCGACAGATTGAGAGGCGTGCCAGTAATACTGACGATGGCAGGATTGATGCGGTTAGCTTCTTTCATTTTGGATTTCTCCGTTGATTAGGTTTGTGCCTATTAGGCGATAGTACCCAGCAACGCAAACAAATGCAAACTGTTGCTGAGTACGTGACATCACTAGGTTTTTCGCTCGAACCACATATTCGTAGTAATGACATTCAAGGTGCCCATTTCCCCGTTATCTTCACGCGCCATCTGCCACACAAAATTGAATGGGCCAGTCACCGCGTGTACATACGGGAAATTATACGCAAGGGTTATAGCATCATCCCTATCTTTGGGTTCCCGAGAGAAGTCCAGCCATGTGGCACCACCGTCATCGCTGAACCTTCCTAGCGCCGATTCTTTATCCTCGTTCAGATTGAACAAAGCACTGATCGATACTATGTACGTCCCAGCTGGAGAGACATCCTGCATTCGCATTTCAACTTGGTCAGGGGCCGGTGCTCCTACAACAGCAGGATAAGTAGTGGCAACATCAACCCACCCGGGATTAGTAATATTGGTTTTCTTGAGGAAATTGAACAGCATTACACTTGCTATGTTCGACTCACTCAGAGCCTGACTGTTATCAAACTTGATGTTAGGAATAACACCAAGACCTAAAAGCGAAACCAGAGTGCTTTCATCAACAACAGGATGAACACCTTGGCGAAACGCTGGTATCGAACCATCATCCATAAGTACTGGTAACGTACCTTCGTCAACAACTTTGTTGGGGCCTACATTTATTAGCGCTATGTCTCCACTCGCTAAGATTACCGCTAATTCAGTCATTACTATTTTCCTCTATGTGTGATCGTAGGTGACGACGACACCACCAAAGGTGACGGTGATACCTAAATGAGTAACCGGGGTTGGGCGGTTATACGGCTTACCATCCCAACCTGACGAGTCAACACCATTGCGTGCGCGTTGGCGTTCTTGTGATCTGCGAGCCATTAGTTCGCTTCTTTCTTTGGCTTTTTGGCTGGAACGCCATCGACAGCATCCTGCACTTGTTTGTCAATTTGCTTACCGCGAAGGCCAGCACCGATACCAACATAATCCTTGATCGCGTCCACGCCTTGGTCCCAATAGCTTTTGTCTTCTTTGACCTCGCCGCCCTCGGACATTTTCAGCTTGCGGCCTTTGCCTTTATTAGGGTAAGGCATTTTTTTGACTGATGGCTTGCCCTTTTTCTTGGGACCGCCAACACGTTTGTTTCCGGTATACGGATTAAAGTTGGTCATACTGCTTGCCCTCCCGGGCCTCGTTGTGCACCTTTCATGCCTTCGTCAACCGCGCCAGCTTCACCGGACCCGGGCTTTTCTTCTTGAGTCCCGGGCGGTGGCTGCTGAGCGGCCATACCGGCCATAGCATCTGCGTCTGGTACAATGTTAGCGTAATCCAATCCAATCCTATCAGCAGTCTCACGCAGCAGCTCTGCACGACCTTCCATACCCACAATCTGAGAGTCCATGGGATTTGCCGTAAGTTGAAGAAATTCAAGTATCCGGGCTCGTTCAGTCTCACGTTTATTCGCGAATGTAACACCACGGACTCTAATATTTTCATCACCCTGCAGTCTGCCTGAATCATCTGTCAGTAACACCGTATCATAAAGTCGTTGTAGCAATGGGGTAAATATATCAGCATCGATATTCGCTGCAACCGACTGCATGACTTTACCTGCGTTTTCCATCAGCATACTTAATCCTGACGCTGTACGACCAGCAGGACCTTGCCCTCCTGCTGAGCCGGTCATATAACGAGGTATTGCTGATATCTCGTCAGCAAGAATACTCATTTGCCCGTAGACATTAAGCAGTTCAGCTGAACGTGAATCAGGTTGGAAAAAAGTAATTGCTGGCTCTGATGAACCCATAGGATCGGTCAGTGTGTGCCAACGCTTCCACGGGTATAGATCATCCGTGTTTGTGTTTGGTGACACGCGGTCGTCGTTAATCACGACCTGCGGTCCTGACGCGATACTCAAGTTATTCACCAGAGCCCGCAATGAAGCATTCGCGACATCCTGTACGTCCGACATAATTTCGGGCACACCGTTACCAACTATAGCACCGGGGATTTTCTCGAATGATGACTTGTAGTAGGGATGGCGTTTGCGCGGGTTAGGGTCGATCTGAACCTTGATGATGTGATAACCGACCAGCCATGCTGTGCAGAAATAGTCTTTGTCCGGGTCAGGGATTTCTTCTTTGTTGTATCCATAGTCCAGCAGCATCTTGCCTTGAATATTTCCGTGCCACTCCAGAGTGTCTATTTCGTCTGAATGATTGATGTGTGGATCTTGACGCAATTCCAAATGGGCTTTTTCGGTATCGGTATAGTCGAGCCAATCAGAAAGGCCACCTTGCCCGTATTCATCCAATGCCATTCGGATGGCATCGTCGTCATATCCCGGGACACCCAAGAGATTATTAAGGTCTGAACGCTGGAGTCTAAGGTGCTCAATAATTGGGGAATTCTCGAAGTAATCAACTTGGCTGCTCCAGTAAATGTCGAATGGGGATGGAGCGGTCCAGTACATTTTTGGAATGTCTTTTACAACTGCTGCGCCGTTTTCCCATCTGACATCGGTAGCCATACGCACAACTGGTCCCTTCATAAATGCAAACGGGAATATCGCTATGTTGTGTAGGAACTCGGTCAGCTTGTCGTAGAAGTGACCTTCCACCAGCATGTCGTCAAGATATCGCGTAGCTTGATCAGCGTCTTTCTTCGCTTCCTTCAGTGCCGCTTTTCGCGCACTGCCTGTGAGTTGCTTTATTCGATCAGTAACCGTGTTGTGATCGACTGGTTCACCAGCATCTTGAAGTTTTTGAACCTCTGATGTTACGAGCTCCAGAACAGACTTGGTAACGTCTTCTGGTAGTACGGGGTCAGGAGTAGGTTCGATGAACCATGGCCGGTCACCGGCAAGATAAATATCTCGAAGCATCGAAGTAGCGCCACGGCACTTTACTTGGGTGAGCTTGGCATAAACCTCACTGCCCCCGAACTGCGTGATAGATGCTTTCTTTTGCGGGGTGTACTCACCTCGGTATGCCCTAAGAGATTCCACAAGTCGATCTGATATACCACGTGTCTCGCGGTCAGACCTGAACTGGTAAAACATGGTCCTAATATGTCCTGCAATGCCTTGCTTCTTGTATTCATCAGCTTGCTGCGCTTCCGCGCGTATCGCTTCCTGCTCGGCCATTTCAGCGTTTTGCATCTCACCATTGGAGATGACACGCAACATACCGTGCGTCCCTGCGGTATCTTTTACCGGAGAGGGTATGCCGACAGTGTTACGATCTTGAGGGGGCCGCGCTGGATTACCGCCGCCTAGCGACAGATTTCGGACATCCGCTTGTGTTGTGATGCCTGAAGGCATAGACAAATCCTAAGGTAGGTTTGCTAAAGAATAAGTTGATGCTGAGTGCTTGTCAACACTAAGTCCATGCCGCTGTGGGTGGTGGTGGTGCTACGGTGATCACAGGAGTCATCGCTCGCGCCAGCACATTCGACGCTGCTGATAAACAAAGGTATTGCAGCCCATCTGCCAAATCGGACTCTGGGTGACCTTTGTCAGGCTTTTCAGCAAGCACGCCCTTCTTGTCGCGAGGGTAGCGATAGTCTCTTTGTAGTGCCAAGAGTAGATCATTGTTTAACCGCCTATCAATTAACAGACCACCTCCCCCATCGATCTGCAGCCCCAAGTATCGCTCAACTGCTCTGAGCCTTGGAGTAATATCGTTGGTAGGGGCCAATATAACAGAAAAGCCTAATCGTTCAACGGCCATCTTCACAGATTCCTCACCTATCTGTGATCGCTGCCTCCCTGCTGGGTCCATAGAGATAAAGAACTTTCCTCCTTGGAAATTCTCCAACAGAAACGGACGGGCCGTGGTCGCGATAAATTTTTCGATGCCCATGTTTTCTGCCCATACTGAACCCAGAACAAGGAGCCGCCCACGCGCGTCAATCTGCCCCGCAACGAGCGCAGGGTTCCTGCCTGTATCGCACCCCAAGACGATTGGCCTCCCGTAATCTGCAAACAGGCGTTCACGAATATGGAACTCGGGGTTGAACGACTTTGCAAAGACCGCTTGGCCTGATAGTGACGGGGTAATTTTATTGTGGATGTATTGTTCACACCAAGCCGGTGAGTTCGCTTCCAGCAAGTCCTCATAGTACCTCGGTGGTAGGTTTTCTCTATTCTCCGCGCCTTCTTCAAACGCCCCCGGCTGTACGAAATAATCCACATTGTTCGGTCTCTCCACTTCCAAAAAGTCATAGTAATCGCTATCCTCGGAAAATGAGTTCGTTTCCCCGAAAAGGCCATACCAATAATCTTTCACGTTCGCACGCGAAGGATAGCGACCACATCGCGAAAAAACGGCCTGTAATATCTCTAAAGGGATTTCGCGGAACTCCGATACCCAAGCAAACGTCAGCTCGAGAGACAATAATCTTTGTTGGTTTTCCGGTGTGTCCAGAGGTAGCATTAAAACTTCGCACGATACTGGAATGCCATCAGCAGGAGTGAAAGCAATAAACAATGTCGCTTCCGAAACTTTCCACACTGAAATTGGCCGTATCCATTCCTGCATGGTTACCAGACAAGTTGACTTCAGTTGTTGTAAAGTATTCCGCACTACGACACAGCGTGATCGCCTCACCCCATCCTGACTTGGGGGAGTCTCGGATGCTCTACGCACCACTTCGATGGCACCGAGTGCCACGGACTTCCCTGACCCTACTGGACCTCGAACCAGACGAAACGGCGCGTCAGACGCGTGGAACTCCGCGAGTGTCGGAGTAGCGTTGTAGACCCGGGCTATGTCTTGAGACACTAGAGCTGCACTCTCAGTGGTCCAGTAGCTACTTCTTTTGGTCTCCAGAACTCAGCATTATCAAATTTGCGGTACACGTGCTCTCCGATTAATGTAGACCCATATTGTGGTGGAGCCTCTACCTTACTACGGATAACATGTAGCCCCGGTATGCCATGCAAGTCATCATTCTCATGGGTTACCTGCTCAACACGATTAAAATTATGGGTGTAATACTTCAATCCTAAAAAGCTGTACATAGCTTGCAAAGTTTGTTTCGGGTTAGACACCAAAGATTCAAACTCAATGAAGTGTAGTCGGTCTGCATACCCACGAGAAATGGCATCACGAATCACATTAAATGCCGACCCTACTGGCTGGTCATTTCGCATCCATATATCCGCTCGCCCCTCTACCGTTTGCCACTCGTTAAAGTGATTTTTTTCTTGGGGGAATTGCCAGTCGTGAGCATTCCTCCTATAGAGTCCTTCAAACGAAGATAGGATGTCAGTGATCTTCCTAACTGGCACAATTATTTTAGCTGGCTGGTCAAGGATCACATCCGCTAATGCAATGTGGGCTGGCCATCCTCGAGACTTATCAAACACAATTGGCCTATCAATGACACTCACATAATTATGCAGCATACCATTAAGCACCGCAGCCTTACCTGCTTTATTGGGTGATGCTTTGAAAGTAACTAAATTTTCCCACTGGTTGCGTATTGCTAAAATAACATCAAGAATCCCTGAGGTAGAAGTAGCATGAAAATCTGGATTTTGATTAAGTATGTTGCAGAGAAGTGTGGAGCCAGAGCGGGGTAGCCCCGCGATAAAATGTATTTGTTTCGTCATTAACGTATCCGTAGTAATTCGTCTAGTTCGTCGATCTTGGTTGCCTGAGTAAAGTACGTGCCTAAACGCACATTGACAAAACATTCACGCTTGATGTTCGCAAATGAAGCTGGGTCCCGCATGGTTTCAGGACCGCGAATTGGTAGTGAAAACCGAACGCCATCTTCCCATACCGCCCCACCAATTTTTTCGTAACAACGAGGCCAATCATAACGACTCAGTGTGCGACCATCCGCAGGGAGTAGGATAGGTTCTAGTCCTTGGTATTCGGGTTTCTCAGTGGTCATATTTTATATGCTTGAGTACCGCGTCATCGATGGCCAGCTGTCCTGCGAGCTCAGCCGCGCTGATGTTCTCACCCTCGTGTTCGTGCGCCGGTAGCCTATGCTCGTGAGTTACAGGGTCATGCTCGTGCGCGACTAATACAGGAACTGGTGCTACGTGCTTGTGACTAAGGTCCTGTGCGGGATGCTCGTGATCATGCTCGTGCTCCGCTAAATCGTGGGTGTGTCCTTCCCATGTTATCTTATGGGTATGGGATTTGATTTCATCCTGAAGCATAAACACATCGGCTTGCAGCGCGAGCAGTTCATCAATATAGGGTTCAGCGCTGGGGTTCAGTGGCACCTTTTCATTAAGTAAGCCCATAGCGACAGCTGCCTCTCGAATGGGTTTGGTGTCAGTAGCTTCACCGACCACCACTGCTGTACCAGTTGCGAAGACCAGTGACCAGATCAGCATGGCAACTTTCTTAGTAGCCACGACAATCTCAATCCACTGTTTGATTTTATCCCACCGGCTTAACACCACTTCCTCAGTGATTTCCTCGTCGTACTCAGTTTGATTACTCATATCAAAATTTCCAGATCGCTGCACCGACTATAGGCCGGTGACCATTAAGTTCATCGACAGTTGTCTTGATCGAGAACAGTACATCACCCATTCGCTCCGAATCCCAGACTCTGGCGATACCAATAGCCAAACTGTCTTCGCCATCGTAGTACCCAACCGCAAGACCAACTTGGGTCTTGGTAGTCGTACTATCAAAATCCAAACCTGCCATCGCAGTTGCCCCCGCGAATAGCTCAGAAATTTCATCATCTGAAAGCGTGTCCGAGTTCAGGTAATCCTTACCATCAATACCATCAACTCCCGCGACACCGGGATCACCCTTAGGGCCAGCCACTGAACGTCCGTCAGCACCCACAGAGCCAGTCATCCCCTTCATTCCGGTATCACCTTTGTCACCTTTCGGTCCTTGTTCCCCTTGGATACCCTGCTCACCTTGTGGTCCTTGGGGGCCGGGGATTGGCTCAACACATGGGTTGTTGCCATGCCCACAATCGGCTTCTGAAGTAAACGGAAGCAATAGTAAAAACAATAGTAAATATCTCATTTCGTACACCACACTAAAAATCCAGTGCCGTACAGGATACCACTGATTCAAAATTGCACCAGTTTCATTCGAGTATGGATTTCAGCAATCTCAGCCATGTCCTTTCTAGTAAAATACTCATCAGGTTTGGCACGACGACGCTCAGGAATGCTATTTAGCTTACGCGCAGCTTGCACCTCCAGAGACTTATATTTCTCGTTCGCCTCCACACCTCTATACTCAGGACTTAGCATGAATGTGCACCACCGATAGTCCGTAAGAAATCGCATCCATTATGTGATCATCAATTTTGTCAGCAACGGCTTTCGCTTGCGCGTCACTATGATACTCCTGAATGTTCTTTTTTATCCCGGCGTACTGTGGCCAGTCTGGTCCCACTGATTCAGGCTTGACGAAATCTCCCATGATTCCATCCTTCGCGAAATCTTCGAGTACCAGCTTCGACCAGATTTCAGGGAAGAAACTTTTCCTCGCCATCTGCTTGCTCACCGCTTGTCCTCCACTTTCAATCCTGCCACGACAATAGCTCGGTTGGTTAAGCCCACCAGTTGCAATCTGTCCCTAATATGGTCACCGCGCATCACCATGCCCTTGGCCTCAACCGGGATCAGAGCCAGCACCTTTCGGTCAGCATTTGTTTTGACAGACCCTTCGACATCCCACTGTGCAGCTGCTTCCGCGACCAATGGGTACTTCGAGGTTACCCCACCAAAAGCCAGAGTTCGACAATCGTACCGGCGACATATTGCCGGGCGGTCGTCGTACACAACACACTTGCCATCAATCAGGTGGGCACATACTCCATCTTGGGTTTTGGGGAGTACACCATTCACAAATAAATACTCACGCCCTTCGTCCGCGTGCGGAGTAAAACTAATGTCGAATCCACTGCTGCAACACGCGATACAATCGCCGCATGGTGGGTTGGCCTCATATTCTAAGCCAGCCATCATGTCCTCGTAGTATCGCTTCAGCCTACGCGCATAGGTGGTCGGTGATGACCCCATGTTCTTCATAGGAATGGGACCCCATAAACTTTAGGCACATACTCGTACTCTGCTGCGAGCCACATCAGTATGCCTATAACAACAAGTCCTATAATCCATTTATACATCGTTGCTCTCCGCATCATCTAATTCGGATTTAAGCTGATGATATTTTGTTAGTTCAGTTCTCAACCGTTCTACCTCGGCCTGTAGCTCCCTGTTTTTCTTCTGCGCTCCGCACTCAGTCCAACTGCATTCGTATCGCTTCAACCGCTCCACCTCAGCTCGCGCCTCATCACGCTGGACTTTGTATACGTGGTCTTTACCGTAGCTCATCGTCGCTCCCCGTTGTTGGTGGATCAAGTGCTCGCATAGCTGCATTAACATAACCGTCTTGCAGCAACATATTGGCACGGTTAATCATTTGCTCCAACCGAGCCACCCCGGCCCTCAAATCCTTAATGGTTTGCTTTGCTAGTTTCCGTTCCGCAGCAAGGTGTCCGCGAAGTCGTTTATCATCGGCCTTTAATTCTTCAACCTCGGCTTGCAGTGCATCCACTTTTGCTTGGTATTCTCCAAGAGTGGTTGTCATTACATCACTCATGGTTGCTCTCCGCATTGATTATAAGTTTCAAAATACTCAGGGTTCAGTTTACGAACACCTCCGATCTCAACTTTGGTTAAGGCAACTAGATGGCCTAGCCAAACAAAGAGTATAATGAGTGACAGGACTGTGACTATCTGTAGTACCAGAAGTTGCTGATTAGGTGTGTCGTCACTCATCGACGCTCCCCTTCAGCGCATGAATTGCGTTCCATAAATATGTTGGTGCATTCACTGTTCGTATCTCGTCTGACAGAATGTTTAAGGCTTTAACCATGCGTTTGTCATACCGATCCACCTCTGCTTGTAGCTTGAGTGCGTCTTCTGCCAGAACATAATCGCCATCTTCACACTCTATGCGCTTGCTGCCTCGTTCCTCGTCAATATAATCAACGTCGAATCTGTATAAGTCACTCATCCTCAGGCTCCACCGTAGGCACATCATGCCACTCGCCCCACTGAGCATAGGCACCGTTCTTCAGACGCTGTTGCAGGATTTTTACCGGGATGGTCTGATAGGTATCCTGCTTTCCTCGTACAGGCTCTTGGCGCTCGCGCCTCACGAAACGGTTTTCCATTATCTGGTTACTCATTCTTGTCACCCGCTTCGAGGTAGGTTTGCGCTTCAGCGGATATCTCAAATGGCTCCGTTCTGTGCGCCCCCAGATTCAGGGTCAGGCTAAATTTCGCGCTGTCCGGTGCTTCCTTCTTCGGCTTCGCGTCTGAAAGCTCAGTCATCATCTTGAACGCATCCATCCGGGCGGTCGGGTTGATGTCCGCTTGATTGAAGATGCGATGCAACTCCATCAAGTTGTCCTCCACCATTAGAAGCGCCTTCAGCTTGATGCGGTCCTTTGCCGACATGGGTGAATTCCACTCGCGCTTGAAATCCTTGATCATCATCCGGAACTGCGCGTCGTTTTTCAGGAGGTGGCGTAATTGTCCAGCCTCCAAGTCAAAGCGTTTCAGGATTTCCCCCACCGGCAGCAATTCGGCACCGAGCTCAGCTGCCAGAGCTGCCATCTTGGGCAGGTCCAGTGTGCTGGTAGGTGTGGTCACCGGGAGTGTCATTTGTTGTCACGCTCCTTCTTCAGTTCCGCGACAACATATGATGCGGTCGCCTGACGGATAATTTCAGAGTAGCTAGTCGCCCTAAGCTTGGCAAGTGTCTTACATGCCTTCAGCAGTTTGTTGGGGAGGAAGACGTTGACTCTGGTCTTGTCGTGGTTGGTTGGGCTACTCATTTTAAATCCTCTAGGTTTTGTTCAATAATTTGCATCGTCCCTGACACCAGCACCTGCACCTTACGGTGTATTAATGGGTCATTGCGATACTGGTCATGCTTCTCCGCAGTCAAATAATCGTAGACAGTGGGGTAAGTGCTCTGAACCACATAGGTTAAAAACCCATCCGTCAGAGCGTCTTGCATCTTGCGCCTGTCGAAGTCCATCACTGGTCGCCGGTTGCTTGTTGTACAAATTGGTCGCGGCACTGATCACAGAACCGAATGGTCGGGCTCCCGTTTCTGACTTCTGAGGTAACTACCCATACCTCTTTGTAAGGCCATACGGTTTTGTGGTTCACGCTCTTGCCTCTGAAACAGAAGCTGCATGAACCCGCGTTTTCTCGCAGTGCTCTGGATACCTTCATCAGAGGTCACCGTTTGGGTTGGTGGTTGGGAACACATGGATGTGCTCCGCAGGTTGTGGCTCAAGACTCTCCGCAGTAGGGACTGGAATTGGTTGCGTGATGTCAGGCTTGAACTCAGGCACATAGATTCGGCACGCTCCAATGTCCGTACCCAGCTGGAACAGCCTGACGCTGAGCTGCGCCATTTCCTCACGCATAGGATGAGTGATTTTGTCACCCAGCTTCATGTTCGCGTGCAGGTCCAAAGTTTTCTGCCAGAGGGCGCGGATTTCATCTTGCTTATAGTCGGGAGTAATCATGCTTCGGTCTCGTGGTTTGGTTAGTCAGTGGTGCTGAGTATAGGGAGTGTAGATTTGATGTCAAGTTATTTTTTAAACTTTTTTATTTTTTGTGGTGAGTAGCGAAAGTGTAAAGTCAATTTTTGACAATAATTCTGCGTGATTGGGATAAACCACCCCCCACGGGCGCGCGCCACCGTCCACTCGGGGTGGGGGGTTACGACCGTATAGGTGAGGATTCGATAGCTTCCCAACTGAATCCCCTAGCTGCTACGGACTGCGGCGAAGTCAGGCTCTTATCCTGAAGACCTCTGTATACAGTGGGTTCAAGCATCCAGCGGCTTCGGTTCCTGAGAGCAAATCAAGAAATCATGCGATGCTTTAGTAAGCAAGCTTGAACTGAGCCCGACCCTTGTCATTCCGTAGGAATATCTGAATCGGTCTAGGTGTTAAACGGTAACTCAGGAATGGTGCGGGATGCTAAAGAACAACATCAAATGAGCAGGAAACGATGGGCAGATCAATGGTGGTCTGCCAGTTTATATTGACATGTCACTATGACTTTGTATCGACAGCTCAATATCAACTGGAGTATGTGTTATGAGATACCGCAAAACTACGTGGTTAGTTAATGGCATTGAAGACAATAAGCACGGGATTACACAACCTGAAGACTTGTTGTCAACGACTCAGCAGCAGCGATTCAGCAAGGTGTCTAGATCACTTAGTGGTCAGATCAGAACTGAGCAAGCTAGGCACAAGGTTAAAACCAAGCGTTCAGACTTCATTATGACTGGTGGTGACGAGTTCTTATCACCGAAAGCACGAATGAAGCTGGCAGGTTACGCGTAATTATAGCGTGATTATGCACCGCTTGGTGTATGTATGTGTGGTATTAAGGACGTTAAGTGGCAGCTAGAAGCCGCATTAAATATGATAATGTCCTTAATAACCTTAATACCATACGATTTTATAAGACACTAAGAGAATATGTGTTCTGTGTTCTGTGCACAAAATTGCTCCAAATCTCGGAGCTTATATGTTTAGCACATGACATTAAGGTATTAACCCCAATGTGAGTATGTTATACTCACTCAATCACGACAACAATGGAGCTTTACTATGCGCTTAAAATCAATCATCAAACGCGACCTGACTATCACTGAAGATGGCAAAGTGATCAAAGCTAACAAGAATGCAAACGTGAAGTTTGTGAATAAAAAGCATTCTCAGTATGTACGTGTCACTAACTCGAGTCTCACCTATGACTTTCACATCAACCGCGTGAAGTCTATCCTCGCTCAAGTAGCATAATCCTACCATCACCTAACATGAGGACAGCATTATGTTTATGACCGGATAAAACCGGCGCGAATGACACCACCACCGCTGACGAGCGGATAAATGGTGGTGATATTAATAGGTACTCTCGAGTGCTTATTAATATCACCAACCGCATGAGGTATTAAATGAGAACTTTTATCGCTTACTTTACCAGCCGCGAAGACGAACATACTTTTCGCATCATGTCAGATACATTCACAACTGCTATTGAAAAGATCAAGGATCACTACTGCCTTGCCACTTGTATAAGCATTGATCTGGAAAGCCACGCTGTATCTGGTGGCTATTGCGAAGACATTGACTCAATCCCCTACCTCGGAGAGTAATTATGACTGCACTTAAAGCACTTGATTTTTATCAGGCACAGCAAGCGGAACACGATGCCAAGCTGGCACGTGAGGAACAGGTATCAACATTCTTTGGCGAGCGTAGCTTGAAAGTTGCTGATGCTATGTTATGGGAAGCTGGTATCGAATTGACACTGACTCCGAAGGAGGGCGAATGAATTACATCAAGCGACTCGAAGCTGAATTGGCTCGCGCCAAGGAAGTGAACGCTCAAGTTCAGGAACGTATACACCTTGCTATGGAGCACATAGCATCACCTAAATTCACCGGCATTGATCTTGATGGATCACGTAAGGATTGGATTGCAACGTCTGATGTACAGATGATGCTGACTGATTTCAAATCTACTCTGATGGAGGATTAAGTTATGGCTATGGATCGAGAACTATTGATCAAGTTACTAGCACACGAGCGAGGACACGCTATAGCACAAGGTAAAAATACCATGGCAAAGCGGATAGCTCAGTCTATCTGCTACGCAAAAGGTGCTGTGCCTTATGACCAAGTCATTCGGTCAATTCCTGTCACTGTATACAATGCCATTTTGCGTGGTCATAGCAAGGCATTAGGACGTAGAATATGAATCTATACATCGAGCGAAAACAAGTCTACGGCAACACGTTATACTACCCAACGTGTGAACGTAGCATTTTACTGAGCCGATTGACTGGCACCAAGACTTTTACTCGCGAGCACTTGAACGTGTTGCAATTACTCGGGTATGAGCTTATCAATCACACGGGTAGCACATCCCTTGACCGGAGTGCGTAGCTCCGACAATTCACCACCGCAGTAAACGAGTAGCGCACTGCTGCTCTCCCTTAACCTGAATGAGACTATTGATTATGAATAAGACCGATAAAGTTGATACCACTGCCGCAGCTGTAGCTGCTGAACTGAACGAAACGCTGGGCGCTTCCTACATGCTGGCGACCGTGAAGATTGGCCGCTGGACTGCGAGCAAGCAAGACAAGGAACTGGCCGCGAAAATGGCTGAACAGCATGGTGCTGTCGAGGGCTCTACATCAGCAAGTAAAAAGCTGCTGGTGGGCGCATCTGAGGAACTGGATGCTGTGAACAAATCACTGAACGCTATCCGTACCCATCTGTACGAAAACTCACTGCCATGGAGTAGCGACTCCAAGGATTTGAAAGGACCGCGCATTGTATCTACCACAGCATCGATCAAGCTGCTGAAGGAATTGGGTGAAATGCAATCGGATTTCAATCGCACTCTCAAGACTTTCCTGAAGGTATACGCTGATCGTCGTCGTCAAGCTCTGGTAAATCTTGGCAAACTCGGTGATATCACGGCCTACCCAAGCGAAGCTGATATGGCTGGGTTGTTTACGGTCAACCTCGAGCTAGTCCCTGTGCCTACTGTTAGCGGGTTCGGCAAAATGAATGTACCGGCACCGCTGGCTCAAGCACTTGCAAAGCGTATGGTCACAAAGCAGCAGAAAGTTGTCGATAACATGATGGGTGCACTGCAGGAACGTGTACTTGAAGCTGTGACTACACTGAGCACTCAGCTGCACAAGTCTGCTGATGGTGAAGGTACTCGCATGTTTGACTCACTCACCGAAAACCTGAAGCCTATTGTTGGTCTTATCGACTCAGCATCATTGGCGAAAGACAAGCGTTTGCTTGGCCTGAAGGCTGACATCGATGCTCTGTCTAAGGTGAGCATCAAGCAAGTCAAGAAAGCCACGCCTAAGGTGAAGCGTGAGATTGCTGCCAAGGCTGACAAGGTGATCAAGACCTTGAGCAAGCCACCAGTAGTGAATGTTGACGATGCTGTGAACGAAGTATTGTTCTAACCACAAGCCTAGCTGGGTGGGGTAACTCACTCAGCTGGGCATCTATGGGCGCATTGACGGGCACATGCTCGCTTTGTGGCAACAAGGGAACGATGGTATTGCCATACCTACCTATATCAGTGTGCCCATAGATGCCTAGCATCACCTAATCACCGGAGTAGCGCACTGCTGCTCTGTAACACGACTGGAGAATGCCGACTATGTTCTTATCTCAATTGACTGACAATGTACTGACACGCCAATTCAATTCAGGTCACCCGTTCATACTGCGAGGACGGCCGGGAATTAGCAAAACCCAGCTGGTCATTCAGTATTGTGAACGCATGGGGCTCGGGCTTGTTATTGAGAATTTAACCTCAGTAGATGCGCCTGACATGCGAGGCTTTCTGATACCTCAGAAGACCGAAGACGGTGGTGTCACATCCGTATACTCAAAACCTGCATGGTTGTCGCAAATTGAGGCGATGATTGCCAAAGGTTTTACCTCAGGCATTTTGTTTCTGGATGAAATACTCGCAGCTCAACACGATGTGATCAAAGCGACCGCTCCGCTTATGTCTGAAGAACACATTGGCGAATGGTATTTACCTGAGGGCTGGGTAGTATGGGGCTCGGGTAACCGCGTGAAAGATCGTGCCGGTGCTCAACGCTTGCTGGCTCACGCTGCGAATCGTGCTCTGATTCTTGACGTTGAGCCTGACGTTGAATCACTATCTAACTACATGGTGAATCGCAACATGCACCCCCTGTATGTGGCTTTCATTCACGCTCGCCCTTTGACAGTATTTCCACTTGAAGCGCCTAAAGACCCTGACCAGCAAGTGATATCACCACGCTCACTTGAGTATGCTCACGACTTCCATTTTCAAGGTGAAAATGAGCCACTTGCTACTGACACGGTGACACAAGCAATGATCGCTGGTTACATTGGCGATGCCGCTTGCGCTGACCTGATTGGTTACATTGCGACTGCTGACGAGTTACCTACCTACGAGGAAATCATGGCGAATCCTCAAGGTGCCAAGGTGCCAGCTGAGACCCGCTTAGATGCTCAGCTCGCAGCGATTCACATGTGTATCTATCACGCTACTAACGACAACATCGATGAGCTGTTCACCTATGTGATGCGCTTGCGAGCTGAAATGCACGCCACTGCTGCTAACGCAATGATAATGAAGTCCGGTGGCGCATTGGTTACCTCACGTGTGTTAGGCCAATGGGTTGCCTCGAATACCGCGCTCGTTACCGCTACATTCAGCGCCTAGCGCACTGCTGCTCCCGCCACAAGGATGTGGCAACACTTATTCTTAACGACTCAGGAACAACGACATGGCTAACTATTCCCGCGAAGTAACTGCATCATTGAGTAAGCTGATTGCACAGCAGCCTTTGTTTGCAGTGTATTTGATGAACCAGATGGATTTAGTCGAGTGCCACGCAACCGCGACAGCATCGACTGATGGTAAGACTATCCGCATCAACCCTAACTGGTGGGCTGACATGACACTTGACGAGCAAGTGTTCGTGCTATGCCACGAAGTAATGCACGGCATGTTTCGCCACACTGAGCGAGGCGAGCTGTACCGCGCTCGAGGCTACGGTCCTGATGGTAAGCCCTACAACCACAAGCTTGCCAATGATGCAATGGACTACATCATCAACGACATGCTCAAGAAGGCCAAAATAGGCACCATGCCCGTGAAAGGTGGCCTTTGGTCTGATAAGTACACTGCTGACATGCTGATGGACGATGTATACATCGACCTGAATGCTACCGCTAACGACGACGACCCACCCAGCGAAGGTAAGGGTAACCAAGGCGATGAAGGCGATGATCGTGACTCCGGTTTTGACGAGCACTTACCACCACCCGCCGGTGCTGACCTTGACAACGAGCAACAGCACAAGACCGCACTGGCACAAGCTGTGCAAGCTGCTGAATCAATGGGCAAGCTTCCCGCGTCACTGAAGAAGCTTATGGGTGTCCTGATGGAGCCTGAGCTTACATGGGAGGAACTACTACGCAATGCGATAGCGTCACGTATAGGCAACGATGGGGCAACATGGAAGCGACCCAATCGTCGTCGTATATCCGTAGCACCACACATATACTTTCCCGGCACAGAAGCACACGATGTCGGCGGTATCGTGATTGCTATCGATATCTCTGGCAGTACTATGACACTGCTGCCTAAATTCTTCGCTGAAGCTGCTGGTATATTGGCTGAAATCAAAGCGGAATGGATCAAAGTTGTATGCGTCAACAGTAGCGTAGACGTAGAGCAAGTATGGGACATTGACGACCCTGACGACCTGAACGAAATCGAAATCACGTGTGGTGGTAGCACTGACCTTGAGTCGTTAGCACCATGGCTTGACGATGAGCAGATCGATGCTGATCACGTGATCTGGTTCACCGATAGCTTGACCAGATATAGTCCCGACAATCCGTTCAACTGTGCTGTGACTTGGTGTCTTTCCAAGGAGCACCGTACACCTACATACGGCAACATTATCGTTATGAAATAGCGCACTGTTGCTCCCCGCCAATACCCCCGCGCTGGCTCGAACTAGCCCGCCAGCAAAGGGGTGGCTCAACCACCAAATCACCCAACCCCGAGGAAATAGTAATGGACTTAAAAGAAACTACTATCAGCATTAGCTGGAGCACCGCAGACGTTAAGCACCAAGCACAACAACGTGGCATCACCATCACGCAAGAACAGGCATGTGATGTGCTGAACGCACTAGAACATAACCATGATGCTTGTATCGGTATCAGCTGGGATGTTATTGACGTACATCTTGACCAATATTCCTAACCACCAAATCATTCAACCCTGAGGAAATACAATGGAAATTACAATCACTCGCACCATCTTCAAAGCAGCTCAACACGCCATGGCAACGAAGGACATTCGCTATTACTTGAATGGCGTATGCCTCCGGTTGTCACGTAACGCCAACAAGGTGCTGGAAGGACAGGCATATTCGACTGACGGACACATGGCATTCCTTTGCGATTTTGAAGTTATCGATGAGCGTAGGGGCTCAGACCCAGCGCCTGACTTCCTCGAAATGTTGATCCCAATTGACGTTGTCAAGCACGTAGCGAAGGGCAAGCTGGGCTTTGTGACACTGACCAGTTTGGACAAGGACAAGTACATCATTGATGATATGGCATTCACACCAATCGATGGTCAGTTCCCTGACATAAGCCGCATCGTCCCTACAACCAAAGCACTCACCAACGAGCCAGCGCAGTTCAACCCGAACCTGCTAGTTCGTGCTGACAAGGCGTTGAGAGCATGGTTCGAAATGGGTAGGACTCAATTCCCCACCCTGTACCATAGCGGGAACAATGCAGCTCTGCTGTGTGGCCTTGGTGACAGCGCTATTTGTGTTGTCATGCCTATGCGTGAAGACAAGGAAATCAGCCCTATTAGCTTCACAGTAACCTCACGTAAAAAGGAGCAAGTGTAATGTTTGAAATCACAATCAGAACTGACTACGACCGCGATGTCGAAGCGATTAAAGACCTGCTTGAAAACGCCAGCGAAGAAGGTGAAATAGCAGAACCTTTTGAGGTACGTGTTAACGAGGTGCCAGACTAATGGAACCATCCAATACTGAATTCGCAACCGCGCTCACTGGCCTGAGGACTCAGGCTGTAGCGCATGGTCTCGACCCGAATACTTACCAGATGCGAGCGTTTCTAGTTGAAATGGCGCACTGCCTTGCCCAAGAACGGGCCAACTCGCGGGAAGCTTACAACGCGCTCCACAAGAGGGCATCAACATGACCACCGAAACAAAAGACATTGAGTTAGGTGAATTTAACAATCGTGAAATCCACGAACTAACCGGCCTGATCGATGAAAAGCTGGCAGACATGGGTATTGAAGTACAGTCTTACGCTTTCTCTATCATGGTTACATACACTCCGGAGCACTCAACATGAACCTTTTAATCAACGTAGATGAAGTCTCGTTAGGGCAACGCCGCCGCATCGCGAACATGATTGCTGAGCTGCCAGCTAACAATAATATTGAGGTTACCCAGCATCCTACGAACTGGAACTGGCTTGTTGCTGAGGTTTCAGCAAAACAATACCAGATCGATGACGTTGGCTGCATGAGGCAGATCACCTATGGTGACTGGAGCGACCCAGCATGAAGAACAAAATACAGTGGATTTACGAAGGCGAGTCAGGTTACTGGCACAGCTCGGAGCATCGCTTCAGCATTCATGCTGACGGGTGGCGAGGTGGTGTAACACCGGACTACTACACGCTGACGGATGAACAGGCGAAGACCCATGGCAACAAGTTCTATCGTGCTGACACGGTGAGAGAAGCCAAAGCCCAAGCACTCAGCATCATCCACACTCACGAAGACCTTTACTACGGGAGCAACAACCGATGAAAACACCATACGAAATGATCAAGATACTAGCGACTCAGCTTCAAACGCTGACCAGCAACGAGAATGCTTATGACGATATCAATAAGACCTCAGTATCATTCGACGAAGTGAACACGTACCTTGAGTGCATGGGCGGTATGAACTTCGATGTGGAAGAAGGGTACTATGAAATCCAGCATCGCGAGCATGACACCGACTGCGACCACGGCCCCTGCATTGGATACAACTTCGACAACGGATGGATTATGTGGACGTATCCGGATAAACCACACCTTGTTTCGTTTCATCCTAACCACGTGAAAGCAATCGAAGAATTCGATGCTACGGGGTTGACCACTGATGAACGTGCGACCATCAACAACTTGCTGGATTCTGTGGAAGCAGGACTCAAGCAGACGCGTGATGCAATCGAGTCTGGCAAGATCAAAGGCAAGTACTTTGCGGAAATCATCGACACGGTAACCGAATCTGACACGCTGGCATGGAAGCACCATGACGCTGACCTGCATAGCTCTTGACACCAACATACACCTTTGGTACACTAAATAAGCATACCTACGAGGCTGACAAATGAACACTGAAGACCTAAGTAAAACTTTCAACGTGAGCGGTTTCCCCCACATCGATAGTGAGGGTAACGTCAAGGCGTGGCGATGTTCTGTTGACAATACTATCGAGCGCACCGGATTCCAAGTAATCCAAGGCTTATACAAGCTGCATAGGGACCGTGACGCACTCAACATACAGATTGCTGAGCTGGAATCGTATATCGAAACTGCTACGCCTATGGAGGATCAATGAGCACCAACGATCCGAAGTTAAGCGACCGGCACATGCCAAGCTTAAGGCGAGCGAATGACGCTGATAATGAGCCGGTGCCATGGAGCGAAGAACACCTCGCCAAGTACCCACATATCCCCGAGCCATTAAGAGCAGTGATTGGTGCCTATACCCACACCGAAGGATGGAAGACGGGACTGAACTGCATCCACAACGAATGCGTAGGTACTGACACCACAGGTCACGATCTGTATAGGTCATACATGCTGCTGTGTAATGCCCAAGTGACCTCAGCTGGTGATACCAACGTACCATCAGGCAAGCCCAACCTAACCACGACACAAATAGGCATCGACTGGTTCGTGAACATAGGTGACTTGAATATCTTTTTTGGTCGCCTCAATGGGACCTTTGGATTACCGGAGGACAAATGAGCAAGAAAAAAAGAATCACTGAAGATAAGGCTGGCACCTACTGCCCTGAGTGTGTGAACGGTGCGATGTTTGAAGTCGAAGTAAGTAAGCTCGAAGCGCACCTTGGGCATCGTGTTTATGAATGCGACAAGTGCCATTCCCGATACAAAGTTTCACCCACGGAGACAGATGATGAGTGATGTAAGCAATGCCCGTATCGATTACCCGTATGTGCCTCGCGCACTGCTGGAGCTGTGTGACTTCTACGAAGGCACCTCAGTGACCAAGCCCCGAATAAAAGAGGCTAATCGTGAGCTGTTCAGAGCAATACTGCTGATTAGTGGTGGCAAACCTAGCGTAGACGCTAGAGTCGAGACAGTGTCTACCGAAACCGGACTGCTGATGCTAGGTATTCAGAGTGCTTACCTGTTCAACATTAACAATTATTACATGAGGCTAGATCAAAATGCCCGACCTAAGTGAGCCATGCCCTATATGCCCCGGAACGATGATCGAGATTGTATACGGACACCCTGACGCTGACATGCTCTCACAGGCCCGTAGAGGCGAGATAATTTTAGGCGGGTGCGTCATCGAAGAAGGCCAACCAACGCACACATGCGATAAATGCAGCCTCAGCGCGAGGCTTATTAACTTCACCCCCAAACGACTACTCAACTGAGGTAACACCGACATGGAATCATTCAACGAAACATACGATGGGCAGGTAGAGCTGCACAAGCAAGTGGCGATCCTGATCCCCGCTATTGTTAGCAACTTTGCTACATACAAGGGGCGTGCTGCTACCGACTCAGGACGTTCAGCCTACTTCGACAAGGTAGTGCAAAAGTTTTACCGTGACTGCAAGGAACTATCCAAAGCCCGAGTGCTGGTTGACGATAGTTATAACCACGCGATTTACCTCAAGATTGATATCAATCTGCCAGCGCATTCCGGTAGCCACGTGAATTACTTTAGTGCCGATTTCCATCTTGGCACCGTAGAAGCACGTGATTTCATCTTCGGCTTCGACTATGACGAAACGGTCAAACGCTGTAAAGACGTAACCACTACCACGCAAAAGGAACTGATGGACAAACGCACTGAGCTGATTGATATGAAGAAAAAGATATCTGATATCAAGGCGTCAGTACCAACTGCATTCACTACACTAATGGACGTGAGGTATCACTAATGAAAACCGCCATTATCATAAGCTCCGCAGCCGTATGCCTGACCATCTTTATGACCGGCGCGATGATCAACCGCTCGCAGCTATCCATATTCGATAGTGCTGAGTGCTCAGACACACCAACCCACCAACTGCTGGAGATATAGCATGGACCAGACCGACAGGGATTTTGCGTATTTGGAAACGATCCACAAATCAGGTAAAGCTATGGGCTTGTCTGATGCTGACCTTGTGAAGATCGCGAAAACACAGGGTGATATTGACCCCGAGGCAATGAAGCAATACGAGGAAAAATACAAATGAACTTACGAGCCAATTTGAAGCAAATGACAAGCTTGATCAAGCGAATGGAAGACCACCGAAGCGCACTGCTGGCTCAATCCACCGAGGTACGCAAGCTGGCTGAGTTAATACATACCTGCGCCCCCAAGAAATATGACTCGCTTGGCACCGGCACAAAATTGGTTGATTGGGCTGACGAAGCGATTGACCGATTGGAAGTCGTATCAGCCAAGATCGACAACATCCTGAACCGCCAGCGTGAAGACGATCCACCCAAGCCAAAGGAACCTGAGCGGTCGCTGTATTTCAATCTCAGCACGGGGGAGTGCCACAGTCACAAAATCATGCGGTGCCAAGCGTGCAGCCACCGATACAACCTAGCCTTAGAGAAATTCGAGGAAAGCCAACAATGAGCAAATTACAATGGGAAGAAGTTATCGAATGGGGCCGCGTTCACTGGTGGTCAGGCATTTACAAGATCAGTAATTACCCCAATAGAGATCGTCAAGGCGTGCCAGAGTATTGGCAGTGCTATTACATTCCCCCCATAGGGTATGAAAATTGGGGTGACTATGTGAACCCATCGAAGCAAGCCGGTGCCAACACCCCAACACTGGCACAGTGCAAGGAAATGTGTGAGCTACATGCTCAAGACTACGAGCCTAGCAAGCGCCAGCTCAGAATAGCACAGCGATCGATCGACACGATGCGTGAGAACCCGTGACTAAGAACTATATCCGGTGTGTATGCGGTGCCAAGCAGGAGTTTGGTAGGCAATACTACCTGACCGCACCACAACGACACCAATTCGCGGCTGAGCATAAGCAATGCCGCATCGACTTTGACAGGAGTATATCTAAGACGATGAGTGCATTCATACCCAAACCAAGCGACCCAACCAACAAATCACGACGACAAATGATGCGTCGAGCATTCCGGTTGAAGCAAGGGACCATAGCCCAGCGCCGTAGCTTCCGTAATCGGTGTCCTTGGGGCTGGGTGACGTGGCCTGAAATGCGAGAAGAAATACTCAACATATATTTCGATGCTGCTAACCAGTCATGGATATCGGGCACGCTATACCATGTTGACCATCACATACCGCTCAACGGCAAGACAGTGAGTGGTCTGCATGTACCTGCTAACCTACGAATAATACTAGCGGAGGAAAATATCGAGAAAGGAAACACATACATCGAAGATACACCTTGACATAGGCTAACAGCCTGTTAAACTACCATTTCTCTCGTATCCCCTTGGACCTGCAAAGTCTGCCGGGACCCATCTATCGTGACTGTAAGGCAGTACGGGGTGTGATAGCACTGCGAGAGAAACAACCATCCTTGACTAGGAGACCGACACATGAAGATTACTGCCCCCGATCCGAGACCCGCCGAAGGCCCGAAAGAAGATAGTGCGTGGTGTACTGGAAAGCTATATATCCCCGTTGCTGACTACGTGGCCAACGACCACCGCAACCCGTTTCTATATATCTCCCATCCGAGTGGAATGCTGGTGCGTCTGTGTGATGGCCGTTTGTCGTTTGATATAAGTATGACCGCTCGCCCCGAATGGGTGGACGTTACTAACCAATTTGAATTACTACACTCGGAGTATCTGTAATGACAAAGCTAAAAGAAATGGCTGTGGTGTTTCTTGCTGCTGATGGTTATCACGCAGTAAGTAAAATCGAATGGCGCACGAAGGTCCTCGTTGAGCATGGGCTGGAGAGCGATACATACTCGATAGATTATGAGCTCGAGTGGGCGAAGGCAGTAAAGCATTACCACGAGACCTCAGGCGTAGACCTCAGCAAGCTGGATGTGTTTGACGTGCTGGCACCATATAAGCACCCCATATACGGGCTGAAGATTGCCTACCTCGAAAACAAAATGCCCCCGAACCCAAGGGACGTTGAACTCACGGAGTTGAAACTAGTATGAATCAGGAATTACTTGAAGAAGCAATTGAAGATTGGGAGCCGCAAGGCTGTGAAGTTATTCGCATCATTGACACGCAGGAGGATACCGTTGAGCGAATAGTCAAGTTTCGTGCCAGCAACAGCATGGAGATAAAGTACTCCCTGTATCGATACTTTCAGATTTCAGATGATGTCGCATCCATCAAGGTGTTTTGCAGTGTTGACCTTGACGCTGTTCATCCTGACCGCGTGATACAACACTTGAGTGAGCGGTTATGAGTAGAACGAAATTCAATTTCAGCATCACTCTCAACGACGAGCAGAGCCAGCACTTTGCCCAGCTGATACGAGGCGAAGAACCTCAAGAGCCGGTGACACAAACTGAACTGACTCAGTTCTTTGCCACGTGTGTCCGCAGCGCACTGTCGCTCGACCCTGACATGCACGGCGGTGACCTGAAGGAAATCGGGGGTGCCATTCTTTCTGACATCAACGAGGGTGGCTGGTCATTAGTAGGGCAAGAGCCGGGAACCCACACAATTAAGAGGAAGCACTAATGAAGAATCCGATTGAGTTGTGGGATGATCTACACCCGTTGGGCCGCGTGTTCAGTTGGGTTGTGTTCCCCGTGTATTACGCGACCCTAGCACTTTTGCTCACGGTGGGTGTTCTGTTTTATGGTGTATTTTTGGCATGGGAGGACAAGGGATGAGCACTCACGACGATGACGCTGCAGTCATACAGGCCAATCGCTTCATTGCCACTTCAAAAGACCGTGTTGCTACTGAGTTGGTGAGACAACTACTCAACCGCATCGGTGAGAAGAAAGTCGAAATGCGAGGGCTAGAGGGACAAGTCGAAACCCTGCAACGCCGTGTTAATGAACTTGAGAAGCCGTTCACGACACCGAAGCATAGCGATGACACTGACTTGAATTGGGTGCCACCAGAAGGCGGCGACCCAGCCCAGAAATAACCGAGGTAAAACAATGATTCAGTTCCACTGGCGCAGAGCCAAAACAATCAGTCACGCAGAAGACCAAGGCAACGGTATGTCAACGACAGTCACCATGCCCGTAGAAGATAACGCAGTCAAAGTCGATGGTGAATGGTGTGTTTTACAGTACCGAGTGAACTTCATCCCCACGGCCCGTCCTGAATTCGCGCAAGACGTTATTGTTTTAAAGGAACCGCGCCCGGTCGATGCCGAATGGAAGACCGTGACTGTTGAGGTGACTTAAAATGGCTGAATTCTTACAACAAGACCGAACACACGACCCTGCCTACGATGATGGCTTTAGTGCCATGGGCAAGCCCATCCCTGATTTCCGAAGGGACGCGGCATACGAACACTGTAAGGCTATGGGCTTAGGCTCAGCCGATGCGATGGCGTGTGTGAGTGAGACCGCTGAACAGCTAGAGCGTGACAAGCCACACGAAGCGCGAGGGCGTGCAATGAAGTATGTTGACCTGATAGGATCATACCGAATCTTCGCCGTGCTACTGACAGGCGATAAACCGAAACAAGACTAAGAGACAACGACATGACAAAAGCTAAACGTACTGGTGAGTGCTTCACACTAACTGGCCAGAAAATGGTTGATGAAAGTATCGATCCATCAGGATATATTCTGGTGCATGGTCTTCCTATGGGACAAGGTGGCGAGGCGGCTAAGGTCGGTCGCTATCCTCACGCATGGATCGAGCACGAAGGCATGTGCTGGGAACCGAGCAAAGACTGCTGGTATCCAAAGGACTTATACTATGCAGCCGGTGAGATAGAGTACGTGCAAAAGTACACCGTCGGGATGGTGCGGCAAGAACTGGCTAGGCTTGGCACTTATGGGCCATGGTCACAGACACTGCTTGACCGTGATAAAGAAATCGACGCGATGGGGGTAGAATGAAAGATTTTAAACAAACCACACTTAACCTACCCAAGGTTAAGGACTTCATCAAGAAGTCAATGGAAGTTGACGGACTCACACGCAAGCAAGCAAAGTGGCAGTATGACCGCCTCAAGGAAGACGAGATATGGGTGAACGATATCTATCAGGTCAACATAGCCCGGGGTGACAACGTACCTAACAATATGATGGGAGTGCCTATGGTGCACCTATCGATTAAACGACTTGATAAGAAACCCATTACAGACTGGCGGCACAAGCAAGCAATCAAGGATTCACTGGTCGGCCCAAATCACGAAGGGTTTGAGCTGTACCCCAGCGCGACTCGCTTGGTTGACACGGCTAATCAGTACCATCTATTTGTTTTCGATGACCCTGATTTACGCTTACCAATAGGTTGGGCGGTACGCGCGGTCAAGGACGACCACCACCCCGACTCAGGAGTAACCCAGAGGCCGCTCGACCAAGAGGAAGTGGACGAAGACCATGCACAGGCGATGATGTCTCAGGAGCTATCTGAGGCCCTAGCAGGGGGTAAACCTGATATAGACGCGATCATGGCAGTCGCAGCGATGATGGATAACGCTGACGTGCCTCAGGAAGGCCGCACAGTGCAGTTGGTCGATCCCGCCACTGGTGAGTACGTGTCATCAGAGGATAACCCCGAGCGGATACGAGAAATAATCCAAATGTTTATTGACGAGGATGCTGCTGGTAACGGCGCACCACCACGTAACGAGGAAGGAGTGAAACTGGTATGAGAACAGTAATGCGAAGTGAGCTAACCAATATTAAAATGGTGGCTGGCAACGAAAAAAATTACAGCACTGTCATCATTGATGGAATCGTCAAAGATTGGGTTGGGTTCGGCTGGGTTGGTGACACTGAGGCCACTGACGAAGACCGTGCAAAATTCCCCCAAATGGTAGAAAACGATGAAAGTTAAATTCCAATGCGACACTATGGATAAGGCGGGTGCACTGCACAACGCTTTGCTTGATTATGTTTCTGTGCCTGAAGGTATGGAGGTCAACGCCCACATAACATTTGGAGGTGGCGGTAACGACCCCGGCTGGGGTGTAACAATTGAAGAACGCCCCAAATTATATACGGCCCCAAAGAAAAAAGCCCCACAAAGTGAGGCTTCATCCCGCGCTGACTAGGCGCTGATCCAGAGACCGACATGACGCTGGAGACAGTGAGTATAGTCGGCACACCAATAATTGCAACCCCAAGGAAACCCATGCAGCTATTAGCCATAGACTTTGAATCGTTTTATTCAAAGGAATACGGACTACAGAAGATGACCACTCAGGAGTATGTGTTATCCCCACACTTTGAGTGTATCTGTGTATCAGTCGTCTGGAACGGCATGTCCACCAGTTTTACAGGTACTCACCAAGCAACCAAGGAATGGCTGCTGCAATTCCCGTGGGAAACATCAATCGCCATTGCACACAACGCAATGTTTGATTCAGCCATACTGGAATGGATATTCGATATACACCCAAAAATGTGGTTCTGCACGATGATGAGTAGTCGGCCTATCTGTGCACCGTTCACCATCAGGGGCAAGGTATCGCTAGCCACTATCGCTGACTACTATGAATACAAAGCCAAAGGTACTGAGGTGACCCGAGCCATAGGGATGCGGCGTAGAGACTTCACCCCGGGGCAGATGAAAAACTACCTCGATTACTGTGAACACGATGCCATGTTGTCGTTCAAGATTTTCAAGGAGCACGTGCCCCAGATGACCAAGCCAGAGATTAAGCTGATCGATGCCACCATCAAGAAGTTTTGTCGGCCCGTGTTGATGCTTGATGCTGATGTGGTGAGAGCAAGGTTGGCCGACGTACTGCAGGAAAAACAGAATGTATTGATCGCCGCTGGGTTGGAGACACGGGACATGCTGATGTCTAATGACCAGTTTGCCGCTGCCTTGATAAATTTCGGAGTTAACCCACCACGAAAAATCTCACCACGTACCGGCAAGGAAACCTATGCCTTCGCGAAGGTTGACCTTGAATTCAAAGCCCTACTTGAGCATGAGGACGTGAGAGTACAGTTGATCGTAGCGGCACGCCTGAAGGTCAAGAGCACTCAGGAAGAAACAAGGCTGCAACGATTTCTCGATGTCAGCCACGTTATGGACGCTACTGGTGCAGCCTTTGGTGTGCCGCTGCTCTACTGTGCTGCACATACTCACCGCTTCGGTGGCTGGGACAAGTTGAACCTCCAGAACCTCAAGCGCGGCGGCGAACTACGTCGAGCCATTATCGCTGCATTCGGGCGAAAGATCATAGCCGGTGACCTGAGTCAGATCGAGGCACGAATCACCGCTGTGCTAGCAGGACAATGGGACCTCGTTGATCAGTTCCGTAATGGTGAGGACGTATACTCACTATTCGCGTCGAAGCTATTCGGCTTCAGTGTGAGTAAGGCCAACACGACCGAGCGATTCGTAGGTAAGACCTGCATTCTGGGGCTAGGGTTTGGCGTAGCACATGACACGCTGTTTGCATCACTCAAGCTTGGCGACCCAGACACTACACTAGATAGCTGTATCCAGTATGTATCTATATACCGGAGAACGAACGATAAGATTGTCGATATGTGGAAGAAATTCGACAAGCAGGTCATCCCCGCCATGGTCAATGGCACGTGCATGGACCTTGGGTTCGGGATTTATACCGAGTTCGAGGCCATTGTACTACCTAACGGGATGAAACTACGGTATCCAAACCTACATCAAATAGAGGGTGAAAAGTATCTTGATTGGGTGTATGATTACCGGGGTAAAGAGACCAAATTATACGGAGCAAAGTTAGTTGAAAACCTTGTACAGGCGCTTGCGCGGATCATTATTGCCGCAGCTGAAATTCGCCTCTACGATGCTGGGTTCCGCGCGGCGATGCAGGTTCACGACGAACTCATCTTTTCCGTACCCGACAATTTGGTCGGAAAATTCTCACTGGTACTGGAACGGGTATTAACCCAGCCGGTGCCATGGATGCCTGAGTTACCTGTTGCAGCAGAAGTATCTCATGGTGATACATACGCAGACGCGAAGTAGGAGACTGGCAAATATGGAAACTCGAGTATATTTCAAGTGGATGGGGGCTTACTGGTCCTGCAACAATGAGGAATTGGTTGACCTTCTATGGAAGATAGAGAAAAGCGAGCCAATCACGATGGACAACTGTCGTGAACTGAAGTTCAAACCACGAGGTCACATCACTACACTCAACGATGCAATGCACCGCTATGAAGGAGCCGCAAGATAATGGCTAAGAAATTCGCATGGTCCTTCAGCGCACTGTCCTCTTATGAACTCTGTGCCAAGAAGCATTACCACGTGAACATCGCAAAGGATGTGAAAGAACCGTCCAACGATGCAGGTGACTACGGATCAGCCGCACACAAGCATTTTGAAAACCGGATGATGAAAGAGAAGCCGTTGCCTCTCGATCTTCGCCACCACGAAACCACACTGTCAAAAATATCCCAGCGCCCGGGTGATAAATACGGCGAGCAAAAGTTGGCACTTAATGATAAATTTGAACTCACGGGCTTCTTCGACAAAGACGTGTGGGTGCGGGTCATCATCGATTTCATGGTGGTGGAAGGAAACAAAGCATTAATCATTGACTGGAAGTTCGGTAAGCAGAAGAAAGGTGATGACCAACTTGACCTCATGGCCGCTGTGATATTCGCCTCGATGCCTGAGATTGAGTACATTGCATCAGCCTACTATTGGGCAAAAGAGAAGGAGTTCAAAAGTGTTACCTATGACAGACACGACATCGCAGAAATCTGGAACAACTTTATCCCTCGCGCAGATGCGCTCGAGCACGCGATCAAGAATTCAGAGTTCCCAGCTACCCCGGGATTCTTGTGCAAAAATTGGTGCTGGGTCAAATCATGCCCACATTGTGGAAACGCCTGAGTATGAAGGCGTGACATTTTTAGGTACTCGGAGTTGTCTTATTGTTGCCGAAAAATCAGGTGTGAAAGACCATCAGTATGAGGAAAGGTTGAAGTGGTTAATAGATAATGGCTAGCACGCCAGAAGGTAAAGTAAAACGGAAACTCAGCAAGCTGCTGGGCTTCTACGATGTGAACTATTTCATGCCTGTGCAGAGCGGGTACGGTTCACCAGCACTGGACTATATCTGCTGCCACAAAGGTAGGTATTTCCAGATTGAAACAAAAGCAGCCTTGGGCGTGATGACACCACGCCAAACCCAAATCGCTCGGTTGGTTGAGCAAGCTGGGGGTAAGGCATTTTTAATTAACGACGATGAGGCGACATGGACAATATTGGTAGAATGGCTTCGTTCAGAATAAGCCCAAAGCATACCGCCATATTAATGGCACATAGTCCCTCTATTCAGGGGTTGATCCCCCACTCAAAAGAACTCCAGCATAATGGTAAGCGGTTCACAGCAGTGCCACACAGGCCCACTGAGACCCTGCTACTCAACAACATGGGGTTCAAGATACCATCGCCAATCCTGCACCACTATGACTGGTGCGGCACAACCCCCTTTGATTCCCAGCGTGTAACCGCTGCCATGATGGTTGCCAATAAGCGTGCCTATGTCCTCAGCGATATGGGAACAGGCAAGACTAGAGCGGCTTTGTACGCAACTGACTACTTGATGAAGGTTGGTGAGGTGAAGCGGACGCTAATCATTGCCCCACTATCGACACTATCAACTGTGTGGGAGCATGAGGTATTTGATAGCTTCTCTCACCGCACCGCAATATCACTTCACGGCACCAAGAAACAACGCCTCAAGAAACTGGCTGAGGAACACGATTACTATGTCATCAATCACGATGGACTCGAGGTTATCAAAGAGGAACTGATGGCACGGGACGATATACAGGCGGTTGTTATCGACGAGTTAGCAGTACTACGCAACGCCAACACTACACGATGGAAAATTACTAACGCTATTGTTTCACCGCGTGCCTTTGTGTGGGGCATGACAGGTGGCCCAATGCCTAAGGACCCGACTGACGTGTATGGTCAAAGCAAGCTGCTAACACCCAAGCTAGTACCGAAATACTTCAAGACGTTTAAGAATGAAACGATGACGCAAATCACGCCTTTCAAATGGATACCGCGACCCGACTCAAAAGAAACCGCGTTTGCTGCCTTAAAGCCAGCTGTGCGATACAAGCTAGATGACTGCACGGACATCCCGCCGATTACACTGTCAACGCGTGAAGTCGAGCTCACCAAAGAACAGAAATTAGCTTACAAACAAATGAAGGAAGAATATTTCTTACAGATGGAAGAAGGCCAAATCACCGCCATGAACGCTGGTGTACAAACCAGCAAGCTGCTGCAGATCGGTGCCGGGTTTGCTTACGGTAAAGACGGGGTTATTGCAGCGATACCGCACGCACCTAGAATCAACGAGCTACGTGAAATCATCAACGGTACTGACCGGAAAGTCATTGTGTTTACACCATTCAAGCGGTCAGTAGAACTACTGCAAGCCCAGCTCGAAACTGATTACGATACGGACCACGTATCAGGTGATGTCAACAAGTCAAACCGGGACCGGATATTTTATAACTTCCAGCACACGGCCAACATCAAAGTGTTAGCGGCTCACCCTCAGTGTATGGCTCATGGCCTCACGCTCACAGCAGCAAATATTATCGTGTGGTATTCACCGCTACCGAATTTAGAGATTTATGAACAGGCATCAGCTAGAATTCGTCGCCCGGGCCAGAAACACCACACACATATTATACATTTACAGGCAACACCTATAGAAAAACGCATTTACAATACATTAGAAAAACGTGGGAACATGCAGAGCGACTTGCTCACAATGTTCAGGGATGAAATGGGGCTTTGACAATACTCTAAATTAGTGTATAGTTATTGCGACTGAGATATAACCAGAGAGACTGACAATGAAACGATTTACCGCATACCGTGACGACATGGATACGCACCATGCTACTCACAACTCAAACCAAAAAAACCCCGAAGGTGAAGCCCAATACGAAGGCATCATTTTCACCGATGGCTCTTGTGCCATTCGCTGGCTTACCGCTTGCAAGTCCACCTCTGTGTGGGACAGCTTCAAGACTGCCATGCTGGTACACGGTCACCCTGAATATGGGACCCGCATCGTATTCCACGATGAACCTGAACCCCTGCCATGGGATGACGATATAGCTCGTAAATATGAAACAGGGGATATGCTGCTATGACCGACCAAGTAATTGAGCGAGCCGTAGCTAAGTTCATTGAACTACGCGACAAAAAGAAAGTGCTTACGGATGAGCACAAACTCATTCTCGCACCTTACAACGAGGCAATGACCAAGATTGAAAACCTCGTGCTTGCTGAACTGCAGAAAGCGGGTGTTCAAAACATGAAGACTGCAGCAGGTACAACGTACCAGAGCACAACTGTTCGTCCCAAGATCGACGACTGGAAGTTGCTGCGCCCATTCATTCTGGATAATGACTTGATTGACATGATGCAGATGAAACTTACTCCCGAGGCTGTTGACCAGTTCAGGGAATCAACCGGCGAGCTCCCCCCGGGGGTCGTCATCACATCAGAGACCTTCGCGAGGTTCAAAAAATGATACAACTTACCGATGCAAACCTGAACAACCTGCTAGCTTTTTTAAACCGTGTCCAACTATCGGGCGAAGAAGCCCCGGCAATGGTGGACATAACCTCGAAGGTCCGGAACGAACAAGCACTTAGGGCAAAACCCCCAGCGCCGAAGAAAGCCGCGACTAAGAAAGCCGCACCCAAGAAAAATACTGGAAACTAACGGAGCAATAACCTATGGGCGATCTAGCCAACATTAGAAACAATTTACCCGCAGAGATTGCGGATGTATTCAACACCGACGACCTTGCCGGTGACTTGTACGATGGTATCCAAGCTGGCTTTGCCGTGGTCTCTATTCGTGGCAGTCGCTGGCGCATATCCAAAGGTGGTGAAACTGAGCCGGTAGTGACCGCTGATGGTGAGCCAGTAGCATCACTGGAATGTGTCATCGTCAAAGCCTCACGCAATGTAAGCAAAATCTTCTATGCTGAGGCTTATGCTGAAGGCGATGCTGAGGCCCCTGACTGCTGGTCCGTCGATGGTATTACGCCCGATGCTGGTTCAGGAACACCGCAGTCAAATACCTGCGCCACTTGTCCTCAGAATGTGTGGGGCAGCAAGATTACCCCGGCTGGCAAGAAGACAAAAGCTTGTGGCGATAACCGCCGTATCGCAGTCGTCCCTCTGGGTGACATCCTGAACAAGAAGTATGACGGTGCCATGCTGTTGCGTGTCCCTGCTGCTTCACTGGCTGACCTCGCGCTGTATGGCAAGGGGATGGCGGGTAAGGGTTTCCCCTATAACGCAGTCGGGACAAAAATGGGTTTTGATCTTGATGCCAGCTTCCCCAAGCTGACCTTTCGGCCTACTCGTCCTCTGACCGAGGAACAACTCATGGAAGTGGCTGAAGTGAGTCGGAGCCCACAGGTTCAGGCAATCCTTGAAGTTGCTGCTGAGCACGCAGCACCGGCTGCTGCTGCTGTTGAACCAAAGCCCGAGCCTCAGGCCGCAGTATCACTGGACTTTGAGGACGAAGTCGAAATTGCTGAGGAAGAAGTTGCAGAACCGCCTAAGAAAAAGGCAGCTACAAAGAAAGCAGCCACGAAGAAAGCTGCTGCAAAGCCAGTCGAGTCAGTTGAAGAAGTTGAGGAAGATTCCGAAGAAGAATCCAGTCTTGATGATCTTTTGGCCGATCTGGACAGTCTCGGGTAATAAGCCTATGCTGATGGGCCGGTGCCTTGCTTCCCCCTGTTCTGGCTAGACCCAAGAGCAGCACGTGGGAGTGAGGCACCGCCTTCTTTTACAATAAGAGACTGCTATGCAACTGACCGACTTTTTACGAACTGTCCTGCCGACACAGGGTAATTATTATACTGTCCAAATAACCAACCAAGGTATTGTCAGACAATTCAATCACGAAACCATTGAGGCATCTGTTGACTCACTGCGGCAGATCAAAGCACGACACCATAATGCTTTTTTCGCTACCGGCGCGTTTAGAGGGAAGCGTACACAGGGAGACTGCACCACCAAACGATGCTGGTATGTTGATATTGATTGTAAGCCGGGGAAAGAATACGACTCCAAGGCGCTGGCTACCCAAGCCATAAAAGAGGCTCTGGTTGCTGGATTACCGAGACCATCGATAGTCGTAGATTCGGGCAACGGGTATCACTTGTATTGGGTAATCAAAGACGAAGTAACCAAGGGTACATGGGAAGAATGGTCACGCGCAATTGAGGCAGCGTGCTCAACAACCAATTTGAAGATTGACCCAACTAGCACCAAGGACGCTGCGCGAATACTCCGCGCTCCTGAGACACTGAACCAGAAAAACCCAGATCATCCACTACCCTGCAAAATCGTCATTGAGGGGAAGCTATTTGATTTCGAGTCGTTCAAGAAAGTATTCCAACCATTTAAAGACACAGCCCCTACCCATAAACCATCCAATGTCGTACCCATCAATCAGGCAAACCCTGATATGAATTCTGAATTATGGGGTGGTCTACAATCCAGCAAGCCAAGTAAAACTCAGGATATGATCGATCAATGCCCTTTGTTTGGGGAGGCCGTAGCCACTGGAGGCCAGCACCACCTTGAGCCTTTGTGGAGAGGACTTATCAAGACCCTTGTCTACACTGACGATGGTATAGATTATATCCACAAAATAAGCGACCAGCATCCGGACTATGATCCAAACAAAGTTGACAAGAAGTATGCTGAAGGTCTCAGGACCAAGTCAGACAATGGTCCTTATTTGTGCTCCACCTTTGCCAAAAATTCAAACGTCTGCCAGACCTGTCCTTACTATGGCAACATCAACTCGCCTATTGCTTTGGCGTATGGACAAAAGAGTTTACTCCCGTACCCATGGCGCGATGGCACCTACGGTGTAGAGCGATACAATTCGGATGACGATGAATGGGAGCAGGTAATACCATGGCGCGTAGGTAACGTGAGCATAGCGTGCGACTTTGGTGTCGCGACCTACGTGAAGTTTAATATGGGTGATAAGACAATCAATACAGATATGACCCAATTTGGTGACCCCCGCACGACGAACACTCTACTGGCAAAATATAACCGGACAATGAACCAACCCCATATACAGGAGCTGACTCGTCTAATGAACGCATGGACAAAAGAACTTGAGGAACAAAAGAAATCGCACCCCATGGTATCAAGCCTTGGCTGGACTAAAGACGGGTTTCATTATGGTGGAAAAATCTACAACAAGGATGGCTCAGACACCCCAGCTTTTATCAAAGATCAGAATTTCCACGATACCTTTTCACCACATGGTGACATAGGGCCATGGCAGCAGTGCGCCAATCACATACTGAGTCAACCGAGGCACGCGGTCTGGTGCATCCTTGCTGCTGCGTTTGCATCACCACTGGTGACCTTCACAGGCTCCGTAGGCGCGATTCTAAGCGTAGTTAGCCGTGACACCGGCACAGGCAAGAGTACAGCCATGCGAGTAGCACAGGCGGTCTGGGGGAATCCTCAGGGCGGTATGCTTGCGGTAGACGCGACAGACAACGCTGTAGCTCACCGGCTAGGCACCCTAACTCACCTCCCTGCCTATTGGGACGAGGTCAGGGAAAAAGACGAGGTCCAGAAATTCATCAAGACTATTTTCCGGATCGCGCAGGGTATTGAGAAGCAACGCCTTACCAGCAGTATTCAGGAGCGCGCGGTAGGGAAGTGGGAGCTGATGCTAACCGTAGCATCCAATGAAGCAATGCGGGACCACATCGAGCAGGTAGGCGGCAGCTCTGACGCAGGTATGGCTCGTGTCTACGAAATCTATGCTGTCCCGATAAAAGATGAATCGATGGATGATGCCACCGCTAGACACTTCTATTCAAAAGCCAGCAAGAACTATGGGTGTGCTGGCGCTGAGTACGCCGCGTGGCTAGCTCAGAATGAGGCTTCAGCTAAAGACCTTGTGAACAAGATTGAGCAGGGGCTAGCTAAAGCGCTGAAGACAACTTCAGATGAACGCTTCTGGCTAACCACAATGTCCACCCTGTTAGCTGGAGCCTTTCTGGCCAACAAGATAGGGATTTGCAAATTCAATGTGCCCGAGCTAAAGACCTATTTGGTAGAACAGTTCCATGAAATGCGGACTGTGAAGAAGACTAAGTACGAAAAGCCTCTGGACCACTCAGTATCAATGGTTGCTCGATTCATCCATGAGTTCAAAGACTTCACTATAAAATCCGATCTAATGCCTATGAAGGGTAAGCGGACCTATAAGATCATGCGAAATGCCATCAAGAACCCCCCTAGCGTCCGCATCGCTGTGACCGACAAGATTATCCGTGTCGTTCAGCGAGATTTTGAACAATGGCTCTACGGGCAATATGGAGCCACTGTGACGCATGTTATGAAAGACCTGACAGATCAGGGTATGAAGCGGGTACGCTCATCGATTGATGCTGGCACGGATTTAGGTGGTGGTCGGCAACAATGCTTAGACTTTCCACTGACCAACCAATCATTCAAGAAGGCGTTTGGCGACCTAGCCGACTAGGTATATGGGTTCCGATACTTCTTCGCCTTTTGGATCGTCGTCCCTTTTTTTGTCCCACCGGGAGACATACCATGACCCCGGTTGCTGGCTTGGCTCTGGACCTGTAGGTTCGACTCCGAATTTGAGCCACCCTTTGAAAGCGGAGTCTTGTGACCTACGTCCTTCCCATCACCTTTGGTTACAGCGCCTTTCTTTTCCATCACCCGCCGCGCCTTTTTCCATACTTTGTTTTTTGCCTTGGAAGCATCAGACCTACCAGCCCACTGAGCAGACGCTTGCTCCTTAGTTCGGTGTGCGGTCGGTGATCTAACTCCTGCTTTCATTTTAGCCATTATGGTATCAACCTTTGCAGTTCCATTTCTTCCATTGAGAAGTCATCATCACCAAACATTAACAGGTCTTGCTTGTCCTCTCTACCCTCGAGCTTATTCTTGAGATTTTCCTCAGTGACTTCCCACTTAGGATCGTGACGCATGTTGAATGGCATCACGTGCTCCATTTCAAACTCGACAGGATTGTCAGACCGGCTCCACTCGTGGATAAGCGACTTACGCTTGGTTTCTATTTGTGTCTGGTGCTTTTTCAATGCCCCGGCACCAGCGTAATATTTAGTCATCGCTGCTGGCGTAACACCAAAAAATTGTGAAATCATATCCCCAGCACCCAAGTCAACAGGGAGTTGTTCACCACCATAGCCCGTTGGGCCTTCAGTTGGATATCGGTAACCGCCGCGCATCATGTCCCTGAATCCTTTAGGTACTATTTTCTCAGTGCCCTTCACATAGTCACCATTCTTGATCTGCTGTATACCATCTGCTATTGAGACCGTAGCACCAACCACGGGACCGCCAAGCTTTAGCAGCAGCTCGATCCAAGCCGCGCGAACATCCTTTGTATCGTTGGGGGGCATCAACAAGGCGCTTGATAGTGCTACGCGCTCACCACCACCTATATCTGCAGCTGAGAATAAACCTCTGGTAGCAGCTTCACCCCAAAACCCATCACCCAGCGTGTCTTTCAAGAATATCTCGATAGTAGCATCGACATCCCATTCCTCGTCATCTTCTTCAAGCAGCTGGCTGAGCGCCCAAAGCAGCGCCCTGATTGGCTCCAACATCAAACCGCCCAGCGTACCAGCGGCAGCAGTGTGGCTCGCGAGAAGTAATGATACTGTCTTGATGCCTTCAGCCCTTAACTCTGGAGTACCGCCTTTGAAAGTCTTAACAATATTCGAGGCGAACAAAGCATACATCCCCTGCCCATACATTTTGAACATCATCACGGACTTGACCCCGGGGAATCCTTTAAATAGCGGTGGCTTATTTTGGTCGGAGTAATCAAACTGAGTTTGTAAAATGGCTTCACCAGCACCTTCGACTGCCTGTTCGTGAGTTGCCCCTTGCTTAATCTCCAGCTCATACGCTGCCTTGGCGACAACAACACGGTTTACGACCTCAGCAATCTGAGGCATGGTCCGCGCAATATCCATAGTCTTGTTCACGACCTTGGCACCGACACCCCTATCACTTTTCCCTTGGCTGGCCTCATAGAGTTCCTGCATAAATGTAGCATCGATAATGCCTTGGTCAGCTAGCGTTTGGATCATGTCGCCGGTAGGTGTGCCCTTATACTCAGCGACTACAAGGTCCAGCATATTTTCAGGCCCACTCTGCCAACCAGCTTTAGTTTTCCACAGTTCTTTGACTGCTACCTGAGTGACACCATTGTACGCTTTGAACAAAGCACCAGCACCTTTGACCCCATACTTGCCTATGAGGTATGGCTGAGCCACTAACATAGGTTGAGTCATGTTGATCAGTGTGTAAGACGGTGACATCAAGAACCACGTGAATCCCAGCTTGGACATTACTGCGTCCCACTTGGATGTTTTGCGCTCAGACAGCTCTTTGTTCCAGCGTTGATTCAAAGTTTTTACTATCTTACCGGCTTTTATTTTATCCTTGGCTTCTGTGCGAGCGAACTTATCAAGTTCTGACATAGCTTCAGCTTGATCAAACGATGTTTTCAAATCAGCCAGCGCCCATGACCCAGCAAAAGCACGCTCAGCGAATCCCCGGCGCATGTTGATCGACGCGCCCTTAACACGGTTACGCTTCAGCTCCGCTTTACGGAGAGAGTTAGCCAACAACATTTCAGTGAACGCAGTTTCCAAAGCCTTGAACTCTTGGCTGTTTTCGTCAAGCTTGCCCTTGGCTTTTTGCAATAAGGCCCCTGCTCCTGACCCCTCAACATGATTAGACGGTTGCTGTAAAGTAGACTCGACAGGACCATCTTGTCCGCGCATCTTGAACGGGTTAGGACCACTGTTCAGCTGGTGCACACGTTTTCTAGCTGCACGCTCAGTTTCGAATGTTTCGTAAATTCTCTCTGAACGCTCGACAACCCATGACCCATCAATTTTGCGGGACTTTATTTTATCTAGCGGATGCTCAGCACGCAGAGCCTTTGCCGCCGCATATGCTGACTTTCGGTCTGGGTGAGCCAGTGAGGTAGTTATCCTTTCTGCATCAACAGCAACGTCACCAAATCGACGAAGTGGGAAGTATGGACCCTCGACCGAAGTGGAGAACAACACTGTTTCTAATGACTGCTTAACACCATCAGCCATATCAGCCATTGGGGTAAAATCTACGTCCGCAATATCAGCAGGTTCTTTTGCGTTGAGTATGGTTACCATGTCCGCAGCTGACAGCTGACCATCGAGCTTATTGGCCTTGGCTATTTTCTCGATGGTGGCCTTACGCATTTCAACACGCTGGTCCTTATAGAACTCCCGGACCTGACGAAAAATACTCTTAGCTCGGCCAGTAAGCTTATTGAACTCAGCTTGCGCGGCAGTGTGCCTTTCCTGATTACGCTTGATAGTAGCTGGGCTTTTCTTAAACCAGAGGTGCTTGTTCTTCATACTGTAGAACGCGGCATCAGGGTGGATATTATTCAAAGTAGAATCCCGCATCAGCTTACCCAGCTGCTCGGTCATTTTATACCCGCCCTTGAACTTCTCCATTTCTTTCCAGAGCTTATCGATAGCGCCAGCTTTTTGCTGCAAGTCGCGTGCAATCTGTGTCTTCTTTCGATGAATAGTCTGGAGATTTTTCAGTAAATTCTTACCGTTTTTAACAAACCTATGCGAATGATTTCGGATGACCTGATCCATCGTGCTGAGGTTCAACCGTACTGTAAACGAATTAGCAGCATCCTTAGCAAATTCTTTTGCATCCACTTTTCTATTTATAATATCGCCCATGCCTTGCACGGTATCGCGAACACTCTGATGCTGAAGAACACGCAGTGATCCATCGCCCAGCATCTGAGCCATCAGTTCTTCCTCGGTAGGATTGTACTCATTGATATCAGGTATCTGGCTCAGAGGTCGCTGAGTCACAGCTTGCCGGGGCACAATGTAGGGTGCTGCGTTTTCTGCTCGGGTTTGAGCTATTTCAGTTGGGCTCATAAACAGGTTGTTGCTTAGTGTCAACGCCTCAGCAAGAGCAGACTTGGATTCGACTGGAACCCCAAGCATGTTGGCCACGATGTCTACGAACTTTGTCCACAAGGTCTCACCCTTACCAACATTTACACCGGCTAGTGCACGTTGAAAGCTTGGGTTAGTCATCGCTTCTGCAACGAACTCATCAACATTTGTAAAGCCATAGTCCTGCGCTGCGTATTTGCCTCCCTCACGTTCTAACTCTTTAATCACGCGCTTGCGTAAGGCTTCAAGCTTTAAGGCCGTAGCGTTGTTTGTACGCAGTGCCTCGCTTGTCATGGCGTGAATCATTTCGTGCATGAATACCTTAACGCTAAACCCGTCACCCATAATGCTATCGTTCAACATGATCTTAGGCTCACCACTGAGCCCATTGACGAATGCACCGTTAGTCGTAGGTTTGGCAACTCTGCCCATTTGCTCCGGAGTAGCACGCATGGTCATTATTTTGGCCACGCCTACGTCCCGCATTCTCTGGATCAGAGTTTTATAGGGATCACCTTCGGCCAGTTCAGCATCAATAATATCTAGGATATCGTTGGCTCGCACAGTGCCGCGCTCGTCATAAACTTCGTCCAAATACCCTGCGGCTATTTCCCGGCCAAACATAATATTTTTGGCTTCAGGATTACCCGCCAGTGACTTAGCTTGTGCTTCTGGCGCTGAGTCCATGTATGCCCGTGAGTCCTCAACATAAGCCAAAGCAACCTCTGATATTACGACCTCAGGGACAGACTTAATATCACCTGTCTTCGGGTTGATGATATCCATCGTGCCCAAGACAATGTTGCCTAGTCGCTGTTGCCGTGCATATTCTGACTCGGTCATAACCCATGTTGCTAAGCCAACACCATCAGGGCCTTTCTTTGTCACTGCGAACTCAGCAGCAGACTTCGCATTCGAGGGCGTAGCATAAACCCCCCGTATACCATAGCGGGTCATCTTCAGGCGTGGGTCCATAGCCAGAGCTGCAGCGTTCACTTTGGAGCCACCATGCACCAGATAGACAAGGCGTTCCCCGGTCTCGTCGAAGTGCTGCTTGTTAAGCTTCTGCATGTCAGCTTCAAGCTCAGCAACAACACGCTCGTAGTCAGCAACTTTCTTGTTGGGTGACTTATCTTCCAGCACCGTGCCACCAGCTAGATCAGCGAGGAAAGCGGTGTCTTCTTCACTCAGCTCTGAAGTCTGGTTCGTAGACGGGTTAGCGTTAGCATCAAGATACTCGTCGGCCACATCATAGGCATTCTGGAATTCCTTACGGAAATCGTTCTGCATGTTTTTAGCACCGACCGTCGAGCCCATGCCCATAGCTGGCATAAACACGCGATCAATACCAGCATCACCTACGGCCTTCAGGACATTGGTCATTGCCTTACCCGCTAAATCTGGCGTAGCTTTTGGGGGCATACCTGATTCTTGATAAGTCACTGTCGGAGAAACTACCAGCCAACCCGGCTTACCCACGGGTATCGGCGTACCTTCTGGATAGGTGCGTATTACAAACGCCTCACCCAGAGGCATATCCCCATCATACAAAGCTTGCATCTTAGCCTGTACACGGTCTTGGATTTGGTCACCAAACATATCGACATAAGCACCATCGATATTCTTGCCAGCGGCCTTCATGTTTCCTTTCATGTAGCCTTTATTATTAGCCGGTGACACGACAGCATCCCCAGCCTTCATGCTGAGAGTAGCGATGTCACCCGTTTGCGTGGAGTTGGCAACAGATTGTGCTACGACTTCAGCACCACCCTTCATACCTACTGCTACGATGTCAATATCACTGAGCGTCTTCTTCGCTGGCTTGCCTGTATCTGGTATGCGCCTTGTCGCTTGTTCCTCGACCCATGTTGTAGGCTTAGCTTCAGCAGCTGGCGTGGTTATGCCTAAGCTTTCTTTACCCATTGGGGCAGGGGCCTTTTTGCGGCGACCGCCACCTTTCATTTCAGCTGCGAATGCTTTTGATTCAGCTTCCATCTTGGCCGTTAGTCTGGCCTTCTTAGCATCGGCGGTCTCTGCTCGTTTGCGAGGCTTCTTTTTTACTTTGATGACTGGCTTGGCTTTTGCAGCGGCTTCAGCGGCAGCGGTAATTTCCTCCGCTTGCTTGGCAGCGGCAGCTTCCGACTCTACTTTTTTACGTTGCTTAGCGATCAACTTATCACTGATATTTTTTTCTTCTTTTTCCGCACGCTCAGCAAGGATGGCCGCTTCTTCCTCAGGGCTGCTACGTTGGCTTTTTGCGTATTTTTTACTGACTTCTATATCAGCTACCCCTTTACCTGCTACGTCCGTCCCACGGGCCTCTGCTTCTTCTGTTGTGAGCTTAGCCTCAGTATCGAGAATTTCCTTTTCTTCTTCAGTGACTGGCTCAGCTGAAGCTTCCTCAGCAACACCTTCATACTCAGGGGTAGGTGTTACGGGCTCAGCAACAGGTGTTACGGGCTCAGCAACAGGTGCAGCTTTCGCGCGACGAGCCTTAGTAACTGCTGCTGCTTTCTTGGCTAGCGGTGCGACTACTTTCGGTATGCCGGTAGGACCTTCATTTATTAAGCGATTAACTTCCGCACTCATGCCCTTGTAGAACGTATCCAGTACAGGACCCCACCCACCAGTAGGTGACCGACGACCTCTACCACCCGGGTTACTCCTTCGGCCAGC
>Ga0255039_10000003_pt1 | contig 61847 bp, 79 predicted proteins | sample BC1_12_1_MG_FD_181713 | JGI IMG/M metagenome (GOLD analysis project Ga0255039, IMG submission 181713) | Seawater microbial communities from Strait of Georgia, British Columbia, Canada - BC1_12_1 | ecosystem: Environmental > Aquatic > Marine > Strait | place: Canada: British Columbia | collected... | reverse complement strand
AAAAAAAACTGAATATAAATTATAGAATTGAATAATTAATTTAATAGATATGATATATTGTTTTTATTTTGTAATATAAATTGTATACCCATATATTGTTTTAATTGTTTTAATTGTGTTAATTGTGTTAATTGTGTTAATTGTTTTAATTGTTTTAATTTTTCTAATCTTTTTTTTTCTTTTTGTTTTAAATAATATGTTCTACGGTATTGTTTTATTTTTTCTTTCTTTTTTTTATTTCTATTTCTTGCCGCTGCTGATATTTTTTCTTTATTTTTTTTATAATATTCTTTTCTATAATTTGTATAATGTTCTTTTTTTTTATCAGTATTTATTTTCATTATTTTAAGCATATGTTTTTTATTTATTTTATAATATTCATTACTGTATTTATTCAATGTTTTTTTATTTTTTTTTCTATAATTTCTACTATAATTTAAATATTTTTCTTTATTTTCTTGATAATATTTTTTATTATATAATTTTTTTCTTAGTGATGACATGTTACTAATATATATTTTTTAGTAATAAATATTCAATTTTAAATTATGTTAAATATAGTATATATATATTAAAATGAAACCTAAAGAAATAAAATTTAAAGATTATCCTAATTTTAAACCAAATTTAACACCGTTATGTTTTTAAGTATAAGTTATAGGTTTGTGGTATTTTTTCTATTTAAATATAAGATATAATATATATTATAACCATAGGTAGAAAGAAAAAAAATAATAAATTATTTATTGATAATCAACAATCAGATTTTATTTCTGTTAAAACTTCTTTAAAATCTATTTTAATTAATTATGATACTAATTTTAAATTAATTAATCAGTTAGTTATTGATTGTAATTATATTGTTATTAGAACTTATCAATTTATTAAATTATATTTTATTTATTGTTTTGATAATAAATTGGACTTACCTGATTTAAATGATAATAAAACTATTTTAGCTTTTATTAAAGCTATTGGTATTAAGGATAATAGAGGAAGTGGGTTAACTCGAGATAAAGAATTTCAAACTAAGTTAAATAATTTTTATATTAATGAGTTTCAACATTTAGTTAATAATAAGTTAGACCTTAGAAGAAAAGGACAAGTTTTAGAATTTATTGCTATTCAAATTAAAACTTGTCTTAATAATAATATTAAAGAACATTTTATTACAAGAATTAGAAATTTTATAAATAACTTTCCACCAAATATTGATTTAACTATTAAAGAAAATTATAAATTATTTAGCAAAATGAAAAATAATATTTTATTCGATAAAATTAAGGAAATTCCTACTGAATATTTACAGTGGGCCAATAATATTAGAGATAATTTCTTACCAAAAGAATATTTAAATAATTTTAAATATGATTGTAAGGTTAACCCAACTAAGTATATTAAATATACTATTAAAATGAATAAAGAAACTGAAAAGTACAATAATGAAATTAATAACAGTAATTTAAGTGAAGAAGATAAAAGAAAAAAGATTAAAAAATTATTTCAACCATTTTCACTTAGAACTAATATAATTCCTAAATATATTACTATTGATTCTAAGGTAATATTACAAACTATACCTGAATTGAAAATATCTGAATTTAAAGGTAAAATAACCGAAAAAAGAGAAGAAATATGGAGTAATTTATTTAATATGAAATCAAAGTTATTTAAGAAAAATAATTTTGAAGTTAAATCTATTCAAACTGATGGTATTGGTGTTACTTTATATTTTCAAAAATTAGGTAGAGCATCTAAACAAAAGACATTAACACCAGAAGATAATTCTGTTTATATTGAAGACTTAACTGATGAAGAATTAAATAAATGTAAAAATATGAAGTTAATTGGAGGTGACCCAAATAAACATAGTTTAATATATTTAATAGATGAGGATAATAAAAAATTAAGATATACAAACACACAAAGAGCACAAGAGAGCCAAAGGAAGAAATATAATAAGATAATATTAAAAGAAAAGAAAACTAATAATATAATAGAAGAAGAAACTAAAATAAGTATATATAATAGTAAAACGGTAGATTTTCAAAAATTCAAAGAATATATAAGAAATAAAAATGAATTTAATGAAAAGGTAAAAAGTTTTTATGAAGATATTAAATTTAGAAAATTTAAATGGAGAATATGTATATCAAGTAGAAAGAGTGAAGATAAATTCATATCAAGGATAGAAGAAACATATGGAAAGAATATAATAATAGGATATGGTGATTGGTCTGAGAATAAGCAAATGAAGAGTGTAATGCCAAGTAAAGGAATAGGATTACGAAGATTGATAAGTAAAAAGTATAAGACGCCGTTAATAAACGAGTTTAGAACGTCCAAGCTATGTAATAAATGTAATAAAGAATTAACAAATTATAATAAATTACATAGAGTATTAATATGTAAAAGTGAAGAATGTAACAGCTCAGAAAGCAAAAAAGAAATTACATTCATTAACAGAGATATTAATGCGAGTTTAAACATATTAAACTTATTAAAAGAGTGGGTAACAACAAAGAGAAGAAACCCACTATATAAAATCCCTGATTTAGACATTTGTAAAAGAATGAAAACCCTAAATCAATATTCATTTGTTGTTTGCTAAAAGTTAAAAAAAGGTAAAATAAGTAGATATTTACTACTTATTTCTACTTAAAAAGTAACTGTTAAGCAACCATATCAAATTATGAAAATGGGTGCATTTGGTGGCACATATTGGAGACCAATATATTCATCAATTACAAATAAACATTATAAAAATAAATATAAAAAATATAAATGGAATTTACCTAAAGAATTATTATGTTCAGAAAAATGTAATAAATTAATTAATAAATATAAAGTTGTAAGTGGTACATCATTAAAATATTGGGAATCAAAAGATTGGATTACTAAATATGACATTTATGGATTTTTCAATGGTATTGTAACTTTTATAATGGTCGTAGAACTATAGATGACGAAAGGCAAATAAAAAGATGGGAAGGTGTTGCTGGACCAAACGGTAGATTTAGAAAAAGATTAATAAATATGATTAAAGATAAAAAAAGTAAATATAATGATTATTCTATATCTCCTAAAATTAGACAATTATTGTTACAATGGGGATATGAAATTACAGAAAAAGATTTATTATAGGCTAACTTTTATATACATTATTAAGAATGATGATATAAATTTCTTATTAAAGTACTTGATACGTTATGTGTTCTAGATAAAAAGTATATTGGCATTATCGATTCTATATATTCTCTACTTGGAAATTGTAACATATCTTCTCCTCGAACATAACAACAATTATTTTTTTCTATATCTTTATTTGATATCATAGATTTTATATATAATGTAGGATCAGTTGCTGGTATTACATAAATTTGGTCTACATATTCTTTTATATTATTAATTCTAATTTCTAATGTATCAATTGGATATTTGTTTTTAAGTTTGAAATAACTATTATCATCATGTATACCAACTATAATATATGTACCAAAATTACATAAAGTTTTTAATAAATTTTTATGCCCTTGGTGAAATAAATCAAAACATCCAATAGTATATACTTTTTCTCGTATTAAATATTCTTTATTTACTGGTTTTTCTAATTTATTCAATATATTCATATATTTATTATTTAAATTAATAAATATTTTATTATATTGTTCATTATTATCTATATAATCAGTTTCTAATAAATTTCTATATTTATTTTCTTTTTCTTCTATTACTGAATTTAACATATTAATTTTTTCTAATGAAGTTCTAAAATTAATAAAAAATGTATTTATTAAATCTTGTATTAAATCTATTTGATTCTTAATAAATTTAATAATTAATATTAATTCCTCATTATGTTCATCTATTTTTTTTTTATAATTTATATATTCTATAACATTTTCTAATTTATTTTCAGTTTTTATTATTAAGTCACCCATGTTAATCACATTATATTCTTGTTTTTTTAAATTAATGAATTTTAATAATTTATTTTGTTGTTTTATTAATAAATTATTAAAATTATTATATTGATTTATTTCATTTGGAATTTTATATATTATATTTGTATTAATTATTTTTGTTAATTTATCATGATCTATATTATATATATCCCACTTTATCTTATTAAAGTTACACATATATATATATATATATATAACTAAATAAAAAAATAAAATTTATATTTATTTACATTTAAATTGTTTATAGTCATATATTTGTAATAATTGATATATTTGATGTGACAATTTTAATAATTTACATTTTTATAGATTCTAGTTCATCTTCTAATAAGCCAACTTTATATTCTAATAGTTTGATTTGGTATTCATAATCTTTAATTTTTGATTTTTTATTTTTTGCAACTGGTCCAATTGGTGATGAATATTTATCTGATAATAATTTATAAGATTGCCAAATTGTATTTCTTTCACATACAAATTCACGACCACCTCTGATAAGATATATAACCCAATCTAAATCATCAGGTATTTCAATAACATCAAGAAATGCATACTTTCGTTCATCATCTCTATCTAATTCCATAGAATCAAATAATCCACCTTGATCTTCATATGATAAATTTTCAACCACTTGGACTAATATAGGATCTGTTCTTTCAATATGATAATCACGCCAATCTTTTTTTTCTGTATATTCAATATTAGCTAATTCACAATAACGTTTTAATACAATACTAGATAAACTATAAAAAAATTTATCAATATTTATTACAATCTTTTTCATAATTATATTTATTATATTAGTTTAATATATAAATATTTAAATATAAATATAAATATTTTTTATTCTTAAAAAAAAATATTATTTATTTTTATTTTTATGTTTTGTATATATATAAATATTAATAGTATTTTAATTTAAATTTTTTTAATTATATTATGTCTAATCCTATCCAACAAATTCCACCACCATTGGCACCACAGGTACAACAAATGCAACCTGTACAACAACAAGTGCAACAACAAGTACAGCAAGTACAACAACAAGTACAAGATCAAATACAGCAACAAGCCCAACAAGCCCAAGCTCAATTAACACAAAAAGCACAACAAGCACAACAACAAGCCCAAGCTCAATTAACACAAAAAACACAACAAGCACAACAACAAGCCCAAGATCAATTAAAACAAAAAGCACAACAAGCTCAACAAAGGGCAAACCAAAATTTTAAAAAATTATTTAAAAAAAAAAAGGGTGGCGTTGAACAAATTGTACCACAATTAAATGAACCATTCGTACCGCAATTAAATGCACCAATTGTGCAACCACTACCAGTATATACACCACCACCACCACCAGTAGTAGAAAAATCACCATTAATAGTTGATGATAATAAAAAAACACCTTTTTATAAAACAATATATAAAAGTGTAAAAACTGGTGGTATGGTTGCAATATTTTCATTTTTAATTGTATTAATATTATTTTTAATAATGATAGGATATTTAATTGCAGGTGATTTTGAAACTGTGGGATATTTAGCCTTAAGTATATTTGTAATTGGTATAGCAAATGTATTAAATATTTATAGAATACGACGTAATACTATAAGTACACTTATAGATCCATCAACTTATGTAGATGAAGTAATAGGTTAAAAAATAGTTATATTGGGAATTTATTTACCATATAACTATTTTATAATTTAATCAATTTATAATTTAATCATTTATATTTTAATCATCTTGTCCAACAAATTGACTACAACATTCTTTTTTAGTATGTGTATTATAATTCTCATAGTAAATACATTGTTTACATTCATTACATGTTTTTTTAGAAAATTCATGATGACATTCTCTACAATTAGTACAATGTGGAATACTTTTATCTGTAAATTTATTACATTTTAAACATAACTCTTTATCATTTATATTTGTACTTATATTTGACTGTTGTGGATAAAAATAGTTATATATATAATATGAACCATATTGATTTGTAATATTACCTAAAATAAAACAACCAATTAATGTTAAAATCATATTATCTATATTTATAATAATATATAATTATTAGTACTTAATATTTTATTTATGTAAAAAAAAATTGATTTTTTTACATAAATAATATATATATAATAATCAATATAATGGATAATACAAAAATAGCATGTAATAAAACTGATGAATGTGGTGGTTACAGAACTATACACTGTAATAAATGTAATAAATGTACATCTGATGCATATGTACATTGCAGTTTATGTAATGACTGTCATGATCGTAATCTAAAATATTGTGAAAGTTGTTGTAATTGTTTTGATTCTATTTATCATAAGTATTGTAAACATTGTGAAAAATGTATTATAAAAAAAAAAGATCAAACATATCGTGAACAAGATGGGAGTAGTTATTATGATTATTATTGTAAAATATGTAAAGAATGTAAACATTATATTTATAGAAAAGTTGATTATTATCATATTACTTGTATTGATTGTACAAAATGCTTTTCAAGTAATGATTATAAAATTCATTCTAGAAATAATTGTATATAAAATTTTATTTTTTTTAATATTAAACTTAAAAATATTATATATATATATATAATAATGTTATTTGATAAAAATAGTCTATCAATAATTGAAAGTTTAAGACAACAAGTCGTTAAAGAACATAAAAAAGATGATGCATTAAAAGAAATAAAAATTTGGTTTAATAAATATTATTGGGGTTTTGATGGGTGGAAAGTTAATTTTGAAAAAAAGAGAATGCATCCAGATCATGATTATTTAAAAAATATAGTTAATAAGTTTGAATGAGGTCGACAATGGTCGGTGAAATTACTTTTGATGTAGTTAATAATACATTATATACAGTGTAATTTATATGTTTTAATTTAAATTTTTTAGATAAGTTATATTTCTTTCTGTACCTTTAATTAATTTTTTAATTTTTTCATTATATTCTTCAATTAATTTATTTTTATTTATTTCTAATCTATTTTCTAATTCAGATATTTCTTTTTGGTTAATATCATTATAATATTTTATTAATTTATCTTCATTTTCTTGTATTAATTCAAATAATGATAAATTTAATTCATTTAATTTAATTATTTTTTTATTAATATGATTACAAAAGTCAGTAGAATAATTGGCTTTAATTAAATCCCATATTTTTACAAATTGTGATAAAAACAATTCTATAAAAAATTCTGGAATTTTTTGATTAATTAAATCTTTTATTTGAAATTCAAAATATTCATTACTATCTGAATTTACCATTTCTTTTTTATCTATTTTAATCATATGTTTATATGTACTCATTTCTAATAATATAGATTTTTCTTGTTCTCTTGTATAAACTCTTCTAGATGATAATGTTTGTATTTTATTTATATCTGATTCAAAATCATAGTTATAAAAATTATTATTTAAAAGTTGAACTATTGAATTATAATATTTAGTCATAATATTATCACATATATTATCATATTTCTTAATATGCCTACGATGCCATTCCATTGTAAACTCTGGTGCATAATATATATATTTAATTAATAATTGTAATGAAGTTGGTGCTGTACATTGTAATCCATATATATTAATATCACCAGTATTAATATATTTTAATAATTGATCTTCAGATAAATTCCATGTAGATGTACACGGTTTTGATTTACCTTCATAGTTTATATATGTTTCATTAATATCTGAAATTAAATTTTTTGGACACATTCTATTATTATATAATTTTTTATATTTAAATAAAAAAAAATATAACTTATAGATTTTTTATTATATACTTTACTTTTTTATAAAAAACCAGGTATAGCCCGCTTTGGGTCAATAAATGGATATCTCATATAATTTTCCCCACCTATATAACCTCTTAAAAACAATAGTAGATTTTTCTTTTAATAAATTATAATTAAATTTAAATTCTTTATTATGATGTCTTTTATGTAGTTTTTCATATTCTTCCAATTTTTCATCTGAATCTTCTTCATTATAAATCTTTACATCATAAGTTTTAAAATCAATATTTTTATTTTCATTAATTTCCTTTTCAAATTGTGGATAATCTTCACATAAATGAGCAACTTCGTGAAGAAATACTTTTAATATTTGTTTATATGGTATATATGTTATTTTTTCCCCATTAAAATTTCTTATTCGCAATGAAATTATATTATCTATAACCATATATTGTCCATTAATTTCCATATTATTAGTTTCCATTAATAAACATTTATCATATTTCTTAAAATTATCAATAACTTTAATAATTCGTTTACTTATTATAGTGTTTTTATTATAATCTATTTTAATAAAATTTAATAAATTCGACATATCTTTATGTAATCTTTTAAATGTATAATATACTCTTTTTTTATTTCCAATATCTAATATTTTAAAATATTTATCATCATGTTTATATGTTATATATTCCATTATTTATTATATATATATATATTATATATTCAATTTTTTTATTATATTAAATATAATTTTTATATTAAATATAATTTTTATTCTAAATTAATTTTTATATTTAATATAAAATGGATAATAATATTTTAAAAAATGAATCAATTAAAGATTTAATTGAATTGAGATTTAATAATAAATTAGAAGAAGAAGAATTTATTATCACAATGGGAGAATATTTTAAAAAATATAAAGACTATTATAATAAAAATACTTATGATGAATTAGAAAAATATGTTAAAGATAAATTTAATATTATAGATGATTCTAATATTGATTTATATTTGGAAATGGAATCAACATTAGAATCTGGAAGATGTTTAACAGATAATAATAAACAAGATACTAATAGACAACTAATAAATAAATTAGTTAATGAAGTAAAACTTGATGAATATAATAATACAAAATTACATTTAGATTTAGATTCATTTAATTCAGATAGAAAGTTGATTATTAATGATGATATTGATTATTCACAAATTAAAACTTTACGTATATTTAATACATTAGATATCTGTATAGATTTTAGTATATTTCCAAATTTAAAATTATTATATATTCATAATAATAGATATAATGGTGAATTATTAAATTTAAATAAAAATATTGAATATATTATTTTACATCAGTGTGGTAGATTTACAATACCATATTTACCAAATTTGAAAGTATTATATTATAGAGGTTCTATGAGTAATGCATCTTATGATTGTATAGAAGAATACAATAAATTAAAAAAAAGTATTAATTGGAATAAGGTAGTTGATAATATAATATATTGGTAGTTAAAGAATTAAAAAATTAAAATATTAAATATCTAAAATATTATTTTTTTTATATTATTCTAAATTATTTTCTAATTCTTCAACTTCTTTATTTAATTCATTAATTTTATCTGTAATTGTTCCTCTATTTTTTATTTTTAATATTCTAATTTTTTCTTTTAATTCATTTATTTTTTTAAATTATAGTTTTACAGATTCTTGTACTGGTTTATCATTTAAAATTTCATTTTTTAAATAATAAATTAATTCATTATCATACATTGTATGTAATTTACTATTAAATTCTTTATATAATTTATATGTTTGACTATAATACAAACATAAATGTTTAAATTCACTATCAGTAAAATACTTGTGTAATTTTTCACGATGTAACTCTACATGTACTCGTGTATATAAACTAGCATCATAGTTATCTATATTAAATTTTTCCATTTTTTAATAATATATATAACAATTTTATATGTTTATATTAAATTTTTTTATAAATTAAAGAATTAAATATCTAAAATACACATTATTATTTTCTATATTATATATTTTTTCTTCATCATTAATCCAATGAAATAAAGCAGAACCAGATGAATATTCTTTTCCAAATGGATTTAATTCAATAAAATAAAATGAATCACCAATAATTCCTAAATCTATAACATAATTATCTATATAGGTAATTTTAGGTTTAATATTTGTTTCATAAAAATAAATAATATCTTTAGATAAAGTTATGAAATCAGTCGATTTATCAAAAATAATACTATAAGTATTTTGTTGTGATATACAAGTTATCTTATTATTATATACAAATATTCTAAATTCTCTTTTATCTAAATTTAACCAAGGTAATAAATATATAGTTGAATCAATAGCATTATGTGTTTTTGTTGAAGTAACCATTGATGTAATTATATCTTTAAAACTAGTATAAGGTCCTTTTCCAAATTTACCATACTTTAAACTATTTAAATTTGTTCTTACAAAATATTGGTTACCTTGAAAATATTTATCAGTATATTTATATTTTTTTAATAAATCTTCAAATTCTTCTTTATATAAATTAGATACTTTACAAGTTAAATGACTAATTTTAAATATTTCATTTAAAATATTTATATCAGTTTTATCTAAAGTAATCGTAATATAATCTTTATGAAATAAATCTATATAATTGTTAAAATTAGTTAAAGATAAATATTCTTTATAATCATCTGGTGGTTTATTATCTTTCCAATGGTTATTACTATTATAATCATCCATATCGTTTAAATTAATCGTTTGTATAATAATATTACTCATTTTAAATTATATATATATATATTGATTAAATTATATATATAATGATTTTATATGTTTAAATTATATTTTTCTCATGATCGTTAAACGCATTGTTATTTGTATAATATTCTATAAGTATTTTACTATATTTTTTTACATCTCCAACTGTATAATGTATTGTATATTTCTCTTTAAATGATTCTATACAGTAATCCTCTGTATATACACCGTCAGTTAATTTAATTTTATTTAACTTTAATATTAAATGAATCTTTGTAAATATTTGATTAACTAAGTCTTTACTTTTTATTACTACCCATTTATTATCCTTATATATTGAAAATTTACCTTCTTTGAAATATATAGTTTTATTACTTATCTGTTCATCATTGTTGTATATTAGTCTTAAGAAATATATAAACATGTCTATCATTTTAATATCCATTATACCATAATACCTTAATTCATTTACTTTTAAACTTTTATTATATACTTCATATATATATTTCTTTTCTATTATACTATTTAACTCCATGTCTAATACACTTTTTTTAATAAATCTTATATCCTCTTCTCCAAAGTTATTTATATTTAATGGTTCTATTAATTTTTGGTTTTTTCTTTCGCTAATTATACCTATGATTGAAGTAAAATGATTCGTTAACTCTTTGTTAAAATCATTGATAAACTGTTTTAAATTTTTATTATCTTTAAATTCATTAGTATCATATTTGTCTATAAATGATTCATAAAACGTTTTTAACTCTATGTTTAAACCGTCGTAGTTAACTACTTGTTTGGCTATTGTATAGATTAAATATAATATATTATCTATACAATCTACTATATTATTATTATCTATCTTTAATTTTAACTTATTAAACATATCATCTTTACATATTATCCAATTACGCGGCATATCCATGTTGAAACATACCTCTTTTATCATATTCGTAAAGTTATATATGTTTGATAATTCATCCGTGTAATCTTCCATCGTTAAACTCTCTAATGATAATTTATCCATTTCTAATTGTTCTATCGGGTTTGAATCTAAAAAATATTTATGGTGGATCTTTCCATCATTGTTAAATATATTAATAATGTTTTGAGTGTTGTTAATTATGGTATTACTGCTCTTTTTTAATTTCTCGTTTTCTAATTCTAATTTTAAAAGTTTATTTTCATACTCTAATTCTATGTTTTTTTTGTTTAAATCAACTTTAATACATTTGTTCTTTCTATTTAAATGATTTTTTAAATGTGATAATTGTTTAAATATTTTATTACAATTATCACATTTTATAACTCTATCACATGGTATTTTTTTATTATGGTGTTGTTTTAAATAATATTTATTATTAAATGCTTTATTACATTTATTACATATATGTTCCATTTTTTTTATGTATTTTTATAATTATTAGTTGAATTTTAAAAAATAAAATAATATTTAGTTAAAAATTAAAAATGTATATACATATATCTATAATATATTTAAATTATAATTAAATTAAATTATATTTTAATATAATTTATATATATATTAGTAAGGTAAAATATAAATAATGTATATTGTAATAATTTAATAAAATAACAATAATATTCTTATATTATTTATAATTCACCCAATTAGTTAAAATATAATATCACATGTTATATTTTATAGAAAAATTAAAAATAAATTTTTAATTCTTGAAATTTTGAGACAAAAATTTTTCCCAAATATTTTTCATCAAGATTTTTCAGAATTTCATTTTTCAAATTTTTTTAGTTTTTACACTTTTATACTTTTTAATATTTGTTTAACTTTTATAGTTAACGCCATTTTATTACATATCTTTGTCATATAATCAATTTATTTATATTTTTATAATTATTAGTTAAATTTTAAAAAATAAAATATTATTTAGTTAAAAATTAAAAAGATATATATATAAATATCTATCTATATATAATTTATAGTTAAATTAAATTATATTATACCTTAAATTTTAATTATAAGTTAAGGTAAATTATAAATAACATATATTGTAATAATTTAATAAAATAACAATATTATTCTTATATTATTTATAATTCACCCAATTAGTTAAAATATAATAACACATGTTATATTTTATAAAAAAAATAAAAATAATTTTTTATTTCTTGAAATTTTGAGACAAAAAATTTTCCCAAATATTTTTCATCCAGATTTTTCAGAATTTAATTTTCAAAATATTTTTTTTTTCAGTTTTATAGTTTACACTTTTATACTTTTTAATATTTGTTTAACTTTATAGTTAAATCCAGTTTATTATATTTTTTATAATTATTAATTAAAAATATAACATATTATAAATATATAATACAAAAATTAATTAATTTTTAACAAATTTTAAATAAGTGAAATGTATATTTGTAATAAATGTAATAAAGAATTTACTTATAAAAATAGTTATAATAGACATTTAATTAAAAAAATACCATGTGATAATATAATTAAATGTAACAATTGTTTAACTATTTTTAAAACTAATCAGATATTAAATAATCATAAAAATAGAAAGAACAATTGTATTAAAGTTGATTTAAACCAAAAAAATATAGAGTTAGAGCATGAAAATAAACTTTTAAAATTAGAATTAGAAATTAATAAATTAAAAAATGAAAACAATACTTTAAAACAAAAAGAATCTAAAATATCACAACCTAAAGAAAATAATAAAATAGGAATAGTATATATATTATCTTCATTACTTTATCAACTTCAGGACATATATAAAGTTGGATATTCTAGTAATACTATGAAAGTAAGACTAGCTGGATATTATACAACAGGACATATAGAAAGTATGAAACTTAAATATATTTATAAATTAGAAACGGAACATTATAAAGAATTAGAAAATTTAATTTTTCAATATTTAAAAAAATATAAAATTAATAACGAAATGTATAAAATAGATTTAAAAAAATTAAAAAACATAATTGAAAAATTAAATTCAAAATTAATTCTTGAGAATGAAATTATGAATTTAGATTTATAAAATTGATTTATTATTTAAACTTAAAATAATAAACATATATAACTAACTAAATGGTATTCATCTACATTTTACAACTTGAACAAGGGAAATATTATGTTGGTAAAACTGATAATCCAACTATAAGATTAACAAATCATTATGAATCATCTGGATCAGCTTGGACTAAAAAATATAAACCAGTTCAAATTTATCAAATTATACCAGATTGTGATAATTATGATGAAGATAAATATACAAAAATATATATGGATAAATTTGGGATTGATCAAGTTAGAGGTGGATCGTTTTGTACCATTGAGTTAAACAATGAAGTTAAAAAATTAATTCAACAAGGTATTAATTCATCTAATGATAATTGTTATAAATGTTCTAAATTTGGTCATTTTGCTAACAGTTGTCCAACTAATGAAATTTATAAAGAAAACCAAATTGATAATATATGTAATTGGTGTAATAAAAAATTTCCAGATTATAAAAATTTACAAAAACATTTAATAGATGATTGTAAATTAAAAGCTGAAAGTGATGCTAATATTGAATCATTTATTACATATATATTTATTGGATTAATTAGTATATTAATATATATATCATCATCATCATAACTAATTAAAAAATTGATTTATATTTTATTTTTTTAATATATTAAAGATAATAATGGTATTCATCTACATTTTACAACTTGAACAAGGAAAATATTATGTTGGTAAAACTGATAATCCAACTATAAGATTAACAAATCATTGTGAATCATCTGGATCAGCTTGGACTAAAAAATATAAACCAGTTCAAATTTATCAAATTATACCAGATTGTGATAATTATGATGAAGATAAATATACAAAAATATATATGGAAAAGTTTGGGATTGATCAAGTTTTTATTTTAAATCCTTTAAATATACATCTCTTAAATTAATAGCATCTTGTAAATTATTAAAATACCCTAAGTGTTTTTTTTTTACTATAACACGATATTTTTTATTTTTTAATTGTGTAATATATATTAAATTTTTATCTTTCTTTTTTTTATTATATTCTATAAAATTTATTATATCAGATTCATCAATTTTATTAAGAGTTGATATATTTAAATTATATGTTTTTACCCATATATTATATTGATGAGCAGCGTGTATTTCATTATTATATGAAGCATATAATAGTTGTTTATTTATTATAATAGTTGCTATCCATTTTTTTTTGCTAGGGGATACTCCCTTATATTTACTAATAGAATTTGTACGTTTAATTGAATTTAAATTATTGAATGAATGGCTAACTATTCGTAAATTACATATTTTATTATTTAACTTATTTATATCAATATGATCTATTATTTTATTATCTATATCTTTTTTTAATATAAATGTATATATATATCTATGCATAGTCCAATTTTTTTTATTTATTGTAGTACAAGCATATCCAGTATCTTTTTTATACCATTTATGTTTATTAATACTAAAATAATATTCTTTATCTATAATAGCATTATCAATAACCTTTTTACTATTATTTTTTAATTCAATTATACAGTTATTATGTATATCAAATTTAATTTCACCCTTTGATAAAATATCTTCATATTCCATAGTTTTTATTTCATTTATCTGATTTAATAATTCATCTTTTTTATTATTAGCTAATAATAAAGAAGAATGTATTTTATTATATATAATATATTTATTATTAATTCTTAATTTATATGTATTATTTTTAGTTTTTTTTATTTGATACCCATTCATTATATTTTTTTATTATAATATATATATATATATATATTTAATTTTTAAATAGTATTATTTTATGGTGGAAAAAATTGATTTTATTTTTTTATAAATTATAAACTAATAAAGAATATAATAATAATGCAAATTCAAAATCTACAAGAATATATTAATAATTATGAAATTACTAACCATATTAATGCTTCTAATTTTATTTTAAATATACTAAATCATTTTACAAACAATGAACAAGTTATTAATAACATATATCATATTGATTCCGAATTAATATTAACAACATATGGAAAAACTTTTTATATAATAAATTATAATGATAAAGAAGAAATAATTGAAAATATTAAAGATTTAATATTTAATTCTAAAATAGTAATGCAAACATTACATAATTATAAATTTAAAAATAATTATAATCCTACATTTGATATTGAATATATATTATCTATAACAAATCATATTGATATGGATATATTTACTGATAAACGTGGTCTAATACATATAAAAACTAATAATTATCAATTAGATATAAATAAACTTATTACTGATTTTAAATATCTAAATATTAATACTGAAGAAGAAGAAAAATTACCTACTGCTGCATTGGTTGAAGAAAAATTACTTTCTGCTGTTGTTATTAAAGATGATTATGAAAAAGTTGAAATACAAGAAAAAACTTCTGATAATATATTATGTAATACTTGTAATAAATATATAATGAATAATAATTATAGTGTTCATTATTATAATTGTAATAATAGATCTAATAAATTTAAAGATCTTGATGATATTACTAAATATTTGGACGATTTAAAATTTCCAAAATCAATGATAAATGAAATTAAAGATAATATTGAAAAAATCAAAGAACTACTTTATGTTTATGGTAAATTAAATAAAGAAGAATATAAAAAATTTGTAATTACACAACAACATAAAAATAGTGTTAGTCGTGATATAATTGATACTAAAAATTATATAAATAAATTAATGCCAAGTAATGTTAAAGATAAAAAAGAATTCCAAAAATTATATATGAGTGATTATGAAATAAAACTTTGTTTTAATATGCATAATAATCAAACTTCTGAATATAACGATGGTTTGAATAATTAAAATTGATTTTATTTTTTTTATAAATTATATATAAAGAATGTGTCAAATACAATTATTATTTTTAGATACAGAAACAACTGGATTACCAGCAGGAAAAGATTATTCTAATATTAATATAACTGAAATTGGATGGGTCATAACTGATATAAATTTTAATAAAATTAAAGAGGAAAATCACTTAATTAATGGGGATTTTGAAATCACAGATAAAATTACTGAAATAACGGGCATAACAAAACAGATGACAATTGATAATGGAAAAGAAATTACAAAAGTATTAGATATATTTTTCAATGACTTAAAGGGTTGTCAATTTTACATTGCTCATAATATGAACTATGATTATAATGTAATAAAACAAGAATTAACAAATAATAAATTAACAAAATATATAAAAACACTATATGATAATATACAAATATGTAGTATGAATGTATTAAAGAATATATTTAAAGAAAATGATATTAAGCTTCTTAATAATAAATTAAATACTTGTCATAATTATTTAATTAAATATGATGTTATCCAAACACATAGAGCATTAGATGATGTTAATATGATAATTGCTTGTTTTAAACAAATTGAAAATTATAATATTATTATACATACATTTTGTAATAATAATATATCTTTTGGAAAATATAAAGGTAATTCGTTTAAATTTATATATAATAATGATAAACGATATTTTATATGGTTGTTATCATCTAAATATCTTATGTCAAAAAATATATGTGAAAAATTCATTAATTATGTAATAAAACCATATACTAAACCAACTATTAAAGTTGAAGTTGAAATTGAAGAAGATGAAGTTGAAGCTGAAGTTGAAGAAGCTAAATTTGAAGAATCAGAATCAGAATATGAAGAATCAGAAGTTGAAGAATCAGAATCAGAATATGAAGAATCAGAATCAGAATCAGAATCTGAAAATAATGAAGACATTATTAATTTTATAAAAAACTCATATACTAAACCAACTGTTGAAGTTAAAGAATCAGAAATTATTGAAGAAAAGGAAACTATAGATTTAGAATATTTACAAGATAATATTGTAAAAAATAAAATTATTAAATATATTAATGAAATTGATGAATATAAAAATATTATTAATAATAATAAAGATAAAAAATATGAATTATTAAACATTCAGTTATTTAATATTATACAACATTCTCATTTAAATTATTTAAGACATGTAGCTGGGAAACCTGGTATTATTCAAGATTACTGTAATACAATTCCAAATTATAATAGTTTATATTATAATTCAGAAATATTACGAACTATTCATAGATAAAGTTTTGAATAATATATTTTTATACCAACGTTGAATAATTTCACTTTTTTTAATAAGTACTAATCGTTTTGCTAATAATGGTCCAGCTTCAACTAGTAATCTATCAGATTGAACACGACTTAAATTATGCCTATACAATTCCATTTTATACTTAAACATATATATAATGTTTAAATAAAAATTAATTTAAAAATTGAGATTCAATAATATTATTTGGATGGTATTTAACACTGGTATAAAACTCAGCAATTTTCCATAATGTTGGTAATTTTCTATTAAATAATATATTTTTATACCAACGTTGAAGTATAATACTATGTTTTCTTTCTAATTTTATTTGTTCTAATCGGCTTAATAATAGCAATGATGATGCTAATAGTCTGTCATTATTACGAGGTGGGTCACAAAATACCACCAAAATTATTAATATTTATTATTATAAATGACTATATGTTTAAATAAAAATTGAATAAAAAAATATAATTATAATACGATGGGTTCATTAACGAATTACAATTTAAATACTGGTCAATCAAATAAAAAAAATAAATGTAAAGAATTTATGACTATATTACAACATATCCTTGTTTTATTATTCTTTATTATGTTTGTAACATATATGATATATGCAATTGGTGGCTATAATAGAAAATAATTTAATTATAAATTCATACTAATAAGTTTATCATTAGTTCTTTTTTTTTATGAAAAAGTTGACATTAGGATTACATCCTTCGCCACAAATTATATCAATAATTTTAGTTAACCTAGGTAAACGTAAATTTTCAGAATATTCCATATTTATCCAAATTAAATCAATTTGTTCATCTTCATCAAAAATACCAAACCCACCATGAAGGACATCATTAAATGCATCTAAATTTCTACCAAATCCTTTAAAATCAGGACAGAATATTTGTTTTACTTCATCACAAAACTCATCTAATGTATTCATTTTCTTACCATCTAATGTAAATACTTTACGTTGTATTTTTGCTACTTTTTTTTCATATACTTTATTAAAAACCATTATTTATATTAATGACTTATCAAAAGTTTAAATAAAAAATATATATTAGAGATATAAAATATATAAAATATATAAAATATAACAATGGATATAATAAAAAAATTATTTGGGGTAATTAACCAAAAAGAAGAAAAAAATGTTATAAAATGGGAAGATATGATACAATTAAGAAATACATATTTTCCAGACGGATTTTATTGTAATATATGTGATAAAAAGACACACAATTGTGGTCATAGACGTCCTTCTGGTGTACCACAAATGGGTGATTTCTTTTAAAATATAGTAAAAAAATTGATTTTTTTATTTTATATAAATAAAATGTTTAGATTAATTCAAAGACGGTTAACTAATAAAGTATTATTTAATAAAAATATAAATAAAAAAAATATAAGATATTTATCAACAAAAAATGTTAATAAAAATTATGATATTGGTAAAAGTATATTACATACAACAGTAGGTATTGGTTTATGTGTACCATTTGGTTATTATTATTATGATATAAATAATTATTGTTTTGGGTATGAGTATTGTAATAATTGTAAAAAGAAAACAGAAAAAAGATATATCCATTGTGATAAATGTGATAATTGTCATAGTTCTTTATTAAATAAAGAATGTGATATATGTGGAGAATGTGTATATAATTATGGTACACATTGTGAAACCTATGGTTGTAATTTACATATTAATAATAATGAATGGGAATACCATTGTAATGCATGTAATGAACATCATGATTTGGAATGGGATAATACAAGACCAATTTGTCCAAATTGTAATAAATGTTTTGATGATAATAAATATAAAAAACATTCAAAAAATTGTATAAAAAAATAATTTTATTTTTTATATATTTTATAACATATATCTAATTGAAATTAAATGAAATATTAATTTCATTGCACGTCTATATCTTTCAATATCATTATTATCATCATGTACCATTGCAGAAATATTCCCAATCATCATATTGACTGATTCGTCCACCAATTCTTTATTTTCAATTGATTTTATAAATGTACTAATTTCTTGTGTATAAAATGTTTCACCGTCAGATCTTTCATAATTATTTATATCTTTTCCATTTTTTATATATTCATATACTAAAATTTTAAATTCGTTAACTTTAACTTCGTCATATGAAAATTTGCCCATAGATATTATATATATATATATATATATATTTAATATAAAAATGGTATAAAAAAATTGAATTTTAAATACTATAAATATATAATAAGTAATATAATGGAACCTACACAAGAAGAATGCAAGAATATATTTACAAAATTGCGAAAATGTACAAGTATATTTAATACAAATATATTATTAAATACGGGATCATATAAAGAAACAGATATATTTGAAAACTTAGCATATAGTACAGAATGTGATAAATATAATAAAGATACTAAATTTTATGATAATTTTATTAAAATAAGACAAACTATTTTTAACCCGGTTGAACATAATTATGGAAAAGCTGTTGAAAATATTAAGAATATTGGGATGGTTTCAAATCATGAGATATTCGAAATTAAAAATGGGTATAAACCAATTGATACACTTAAATTAAATATTGTTCTTAATACTATGAATTTTTGCAATTTCTTCAAAAAAGAGTAATATTAATTATATTTTTTGTTATATTTTTTCATATTCTATATTTGTTCTAATCGAATTACAGTCATTACATTTTAATGACTGTAATCTATTCTTTATATCTTTTACAAAAATTGTATTAACGTTAAAACAATTTTTACATGTTATGTATTTATTAATATATTTTTTAAGTAATGATTCTATATGCAGTGATCTAAAAATACCTTTAATTTTTAATTGATTATTTATATTTATAGACCCAGTTGTACACAATTCTGTAAATATAAATTTTGATACATGGTTCATATCCCTTTTAAGAGTTTTACAAATACATTCAAAATTGATCCATAAAACTGTTTTACTTCCTATTTTAACTATATTTGGAATTTTAATACTATTTATCTTTTTTTCTTCTATAATAATATTATTCTTTTCTTTTTCTTTTATTATTTTTTTTAATAAAAACTCATATGTATATAACTCTTCTACTATAGGTTTTATAACTTTAGTCTTTTTCTTTTTCTTTTTATTATCTAATGAGAATAGTGAAATAATATTTTCATTATCCATGTTTATATATAAAATATATTATATTTTTAAATTTAAATTAATAACAAATTTTATTAATTAACATATTATTTTTTAATTTCATTTAAAAATATAATATTATATAATAATAAAAGGTATAAAAAATTATGATTTCAATAACAACTGCAAACACATCTTTGAGAGTATTACAATTATTGTTTTCACTCATTGCGATGTCATGTAGCACATCAGGGACATATAGTCATTCATTTAATTTCATTCTTATAGCAACATATTCTGGATTTATATATCCAATGTTGTGGCTAGGATGGGTACATGCATTGAAAAAACGAGAACCTCAACGCATTTTTATATTATCTATTGATGCGATATTATCTATCTTTCTATTATCTGGAGGTATAGCTATTGCTGTATCAGATCAAATTAAACATTGTAATTTATATAATAGTAATATATTTGGAAAAAATATTTTAGATTGTGATACTTTACGAACATCTGTAGTATTTAGCTTCTTAGCAATGCTTACATTTATTGCAACATTTGTTATTAAAGCTATGGAATTTAAAACAACTCAGTATGTTATACGTACACCTACACATTCACCTTCAGGTGGTTTTGTACAATAATATGAAAAAAAAAATTGATTTTATTATTTAATAATATATATATATATATATAATCAAAATGGTAAATATTAATAAAGCAATACATTTTTATAAACATTTAAATATAACATTACAAAGTCTTGTAAATAAAGAAGCTAAAATAAAAAATGCCACATTTATTATAAATAAAATATTATATACACGAAAGTATGATAATTATTTACATAACGATGATTTTCCACAAGTGCGAAAATTACTTATTGATGATTTAAAAGAATATAGTAATGAAGATTGGTTTATAAATAATAAATATGACGATTGGAATATATGGTGTGCTGCAAGAGAGTTACGTTCTATTGAAAGAAAAAATGATGTTTGTGATATTTTCAATTTACATTTAAAAAATATATCTAATATAACTAATACAGCATATCTTAAACTTAAAATAAAAGATATTGATCTTAAACTGAAAAAATAAAAAAATAATATATTTTATTTTTATTTTTTTTATTTCCAACCATGTGATAACAACATTCTTCTAAATGCGGTTTGTGATTCTTCGTATGAATATTCTATATTAAGTTTTTTTGGGTCAATTTGTCCTTCACCTTCCAATATAAGAGATTTAATATGAATCATAAGATTTTCAATAGAATATGCTGGAGACCATCCTTGGTTAGTCAATAGCTCCATACATATACTACCACCAAGTGTAATATGCCCAGTACGATATTTAAATATAGGAGAAACAATACGTACGAATGGTGGTTTGATTGGATATTGTGTATCAAATCTTATTTCCATTTCAATGTTTTTAATTTTTAATTTTTTCATATCTTTATACAATTCGCTTTCTTCATCAATTTTAGTAATAAATACTTTCCATAACAACATATTTTCTTCATTAATTTCAAATTGCAATCCAGTAGATTTAGTATCAATTTTTACTGCATTTTTACATTCAACCATAAGTCTTTTGTTTCTCATATTACCATAATATTTTTTTGCTTCTTGTTTTTCTTCTTTTATTGTACTTCCAAATTTTAAATCAATTTGAGTATATAAATCAGGTGTATTATTATTTGATGTGTGCCATAATATATATTTTAATCGTAATTTTTTATCATCATTTACTACAAATATATCATTACGCTTTCTATAAAGTTCTATGTCTCCAATAACTTCAAACACACCAATTACATACCCACTGTTAGGCGTGTTTCCTCTTCTACAATATTGAGCAGATAAACTTGCAGTATTAGATAAATAAACACCTTCTCCATAAACTGCTCCATTAGTCATTCTATCTGTTTTACTGTAATTTTTTAATCCATTCATCATAATAGAATACCAATTTGGATTAATACTTCCATGGAATAAATATGATGATCCTTCTTTTTTTACCTTTTTATTAAACATTGCAACATTATGTGTATAATGATTAACTTCATATACTATTATTGATTCAATTTTAAACATATTGGTATTTTTAAAATCCATTAAATTGGATTTTAATGTAAATTTAAACAATCCATATTTAATTGGTCCATAATTATCAAATATCATTCTATCACTTTTCATTTCAATTATATCATTTAACTCTTTTTTAATATTAATTTTACCAAATATTGTTTTAATATTTAATAGTGTTTCTTCTTCATTAAATTCAAGGAAATAAGGAATTGGTGTATATAATAATTTATATTTTTCACTATTGATTGACCATTTTACTGTAGACAATAAAAATTTTGCTTCATTCATTGATGAATTAACAAAATCAAATATATAATTATCATTTTCGTTAAACATTGTTCTGCTTTTATATTCACAATCATCTTGCCCACATATCGTAGTATTAGTGCCAGTAAATTCTGTAGTGATTCCGCAAATTATACAAACATTCATATTTTTTATTATATTTATAAATTATCATATCTTTAAATCAATTTTAAAAATAGTAATAAAAAAAATAAAATTATATAATTTTTTTAAATTATTATTCTTGATCATATCTCAAACGATAAATATTTAATGCACCTTTTCTTCCAAAACGTTGTGCTCTTCCAACAACTTGGTTTTCCAATGCAGCATCCATTTTATGATATATAATAATATCTGAAGTATTTTCTAAATTTAATCCACTTCCATAGTATCTAGCATTTAGAAATAATACATTAATACTTTCGTTTTTATTATTAGAAGCTCTATAATCTTTTAATATATTATTAATTACATATGTGTTTCCTTTTAATTGTTTACATTTTAAATTTAGTTTTTCTAAAATTGGTAATATATTATCATAAGTATTATCATACTCAGAGAATATAATAATTTTTGAAGTTTTAGACAAAGTATTTGATAACAAATATTCTAAATTTTCATCTTTAGTATGTTCTTCAGGAACGTAAGCCTTAGGTTTACATTCAATTTCTTCTTCTTTTTCTTCTTCTTCTTCTGAATCTTCTGCTAATAGAATTAAACTTTCTTTAGTAATTATTGTTCTACACATAGGACAAGTTGGATTAGTTTTTGTAGTCATATATATTGTAATTGATTCAAAATCAAATACTTGATTACAACATTTAATAATGGTTGGATTTTCAATTTCACACATTGTGATTGGATCCATGTAAGCTTCATTAATACGTTTTTTAATGTTTTCAATCTTTTTTTCAATATTTACAATTTGTTCTTTAATTCTTATAATAGCATCTTTTCTAGATTTTTCTTGTTTATAAGTTTTTTTATAAGTTGAATCTAAATCTATTTTTTTATTTTCAAGATCATCATATAAATTATTTGCAACAATTTTAATTAAATTAGTCTCACCAGCTTTTTCAATTTCCATTGTTTTAATAGCACTTTCAATATCACCAGCACAAATCATTTGTTGTACATTTGGGGATATTAAACTTTCTAAAACATATAATAATTTGTTATTTTTACACATATATTTAATATTAATAGGCTCTGGTAAAGCAAATGATCTTTTTACAAAATCATCACAATTTTTTAAAAATATATATTTTCTATCATAATAACCACCTTTTGGTAAAAGCCCTTTAAATGTTTCTTTAATGAAACCAGTATATTTTACACCAGGGTGGCGTTTATATGAAGATGGTGTATTTATAGTTGCTGGGACATATATACTACTGGTAACTGGTTTTAATAAATTATTAATTGATGATGTTACAAACCAATAAAACCTTGCTTTAATTTGTTTACATGCTGGTATATTAATACTATCAGCTTCATCAATTAAGACTCTTGCAAAACTAAGAGCATTTTTTATACAATATGTCGAAAATTCTTTATATAATGATGAAGAAATTAATACCATTTCTTTATCACCTTTATAATTTTTTAAATCTTTTTTTATTTTCATAAACTCTGCAGTTATTGTTGTATTATTTTCAATATAACCTTTCCATTGTATAAATATATTATGTGGAACCACCAATATACTTATATCTCTATACATATTGGTTTTTGCATCATTATTACCAGTACCATCAATTGTTAATGTATTACTTTGTAAATGAGAAACATTAAATAAAGGATTATATCTTGATATACTATAATATTTATTACAAATTTGTTGTGGTATAATAGTATCGTCAGGGAGTTTATTTGATATAATACTTAACATCACTAGAGATTTACCACTTCCTACAGTATCTCCAATTACCCCCATAGACGTTTGTACAATGTCTCCATTATCTTCATTCACAATCTTACCTTTTTCCAATTCTTGGCATTTTTTTAATAGTTTCAATTGATGTGATTTTAATGTTAATGTTATCTTTTCAGGTTGCTCAGCATTGATAAAATTTTCATAAATCGTTGTTATGGTATTAGTCATATTTATTATTATAATATTTTTATTATTTAATATAGAATATAAAATCAATTTTAAATAAAAAAAATATACATATTAATACATATTATACAATTTTACCGTATTTTTATAAATCTATATAATAATGCAGAAACTACAACTGTAGACAATACTGTACCAACTTTTGCAATATTTGTATATAGTTGTATTTTTTTTAATAATTCTTTTTCTTTCTTTAATAATATATTATTTTCTACCAATGCTGTTAATGCCATAACACATACACCATCTTGTGTTTTATTACCAGCAATAAATCCATTACTGTGACAGAAAGTACAATCTGGTATACCAGCAATTTCACTTAATTCTTCATTAGATAATCCACACCATTTATCTGGTAATTTAACACGTAGTGAAAATCTTCCATTGTTTCCATTAACAGCTTGAACCCTCCATGTTTTACTTGTTATATCTTCATATATTACAAACTTTACTTGTTGTTCAACATTTAACTCTTTTTCTATATTAAATAAATGTGATTTCCATGGGCACCATTTATTTAATATTATAATTTCACCACCGTAATCATTATTCATAGTCATGGCTTCATAAACAATATCTCTTGCATATAACCATGAATCTAAATTTATTATATTATTAATAAATTCTTCAGATGTAATATACATTCCTTTTTGAAATTGTGATATAATTCTATCATCATTTGGTTGTTCTTCATTCCATTGGGGATTTAATTGAGCTATACGACTAGGTAAACTCGTAGATATATTATATTTTAACTTTTCACTACATATTTCAATACCATTGTCATTTGCATCAATATGTTCTATAAAGTTTTTATATAATTTTTTATATATAATATCAAGTTTATCCTCATGTATATTTTCTTCACTTAATTCTTGAATAATATCTTTTCCATAATGTAAATATATTAATCCAGCACTTGATAATTTTGTTTTAAAGAATGGGAATGTCTTACAAAATCCTTTTTGGTGATGATCAAATCTTTTATTTTCTGGAATATATAATCCTCCAACGTCAACTACAATGTCACATTTATTTAAAATATCCATATCTCTTGTTCTTATAATTTTATGCTCTTTAAATTCTGGTAACATTTTTAATAATGATATTGCCAATATCTCATCACAATGAAATGTTCCATTATGTGTTCCAATATGTTTATCATCATCTTTTATCTCAGTTGCAAATTTAACATTATTCATTTTTATTATATTTATATATTATTATACCTTTAATATTCAATTTTAAAATATTGCAAAAAAATTATAAATAATATTTAGTTATATAATAATATAACCAAAAGCACAAACAAAATACAGAGAATAGAGTATTATAAATTTTATAAATTCGTAATTCATTTTTTGTATCTTCACATTCTTTTATTTTATTATTAAGTAAATATAATGTATGATCTTTACTTAATAATTCAACTGTTGCATTTTGTAATTTAATTGTTTTATTATCTATTTCTTTATTTTTGTTTTGTAATTCATTCTCTCTTTTTTGTACTATTTTATTCATTTTTGATAATAATACTTTATTTTTATTTTTATATAAATTTAAAACACATTGCATATGACCCTTGTCAACAACTTTTCGAAATAAAAGTTCTTCTTCTCTATATTTTAGTTCTACATTAGTATTGTATGTATTTTTAATATTATTACGAATAATAATTAATTCATCAATATGTTCTGCACAGAATAACCCTTTATACATAGATATTAACTTTTTATGTTTACGACAACCAACTGCGTCACATAATTTTGCCCCATTTTTATTATATAAATCATTCATAGTATTGTTATATTATTGATATATGTTATATTATTGATATAATTGAATCAATTTTTTATACTAAATATCATTATATAATAATGGTTCTATTTCCACCTTAATTAAATGTTTCAATTGGTTTATATTATTTTTTTTAAATTTTAATTCTTCACTTTCTAATTCTTCAATAATATCTTTTAAATAATCTTCCAGTATTGTTTCATTACTTTCTTGTTTATCGTATTTAGATAGTACATTATTTAATCTAGCTTCTGTTATTTTATTTTTAATATAATCAAAATTTGCTATTAGATTTTTTGGTAGTTTAAGTCCTTCTACAGTTTCTTTAAATTTTTCAGTTTTCATTTTAAATAATACTCTAATATCTTCATTATCTTCATTATCATATCTAACAACAACACCTTCTGCAATATTTATATCTAACTTTGGTAAATTTAATATTTCAGGTATAGTTGAATTAAATGTATAATTGTAATTTTTACATTCTTCTAACGTACCTCTAAATAAACATTTTGTAAACATTATGTTAGATGATTCTAATATACTTTCAGAATGATCAAAACTCATATACTTAATAGTATCATCTTTAAGTGTTAAACTTAAATCAAAAGCTATAAATTCAATATTTGGACTATATGAAATACCAGGTTGAACTCTTTTGTAATTATTTTCCATTTTAGGATATTCTCCTCCAAATATTTCACCTGCAATAGTTATATATTTTGCATCTTGTAAATGTGGGTTTATTCCTATTAATAAATCACGTGATCCATCTAGTAATTTTTTTTTTAAACCACTGGTAATTAGAAAATTGAAATCATTATCAAAACTTAATACGTTTTTTCTAGAAGCAAAATCTATTTTACCTGATTCAACATGTATAATAATATCTAAATGTGCACCGTGTATTTTTTCAGTAACTATAAATTCATCTCTTTTTATATTGTTATTTATAAACTTGTAATTAATTCTATTTTTTATTTTATCATATGGTATAAATTCAAACATTTATTATTATATAATATTATATTTTTAATTTAAAATATAAAATTTTTTCTTATCCATAATATATAACAATAATGGATAATAAGAAAAATAAGAAAAATACAACTAAATGGTTAATTATTTTGGCAATAATAATATTTTTTATAGTAGGAACAATATGGAGTATTGCATATTTTTTACAAACTAAAAAAGTGGAAGAAATTTTATGGTTAGATAAGGATAATGATATTTCAAACTTTTGGAAAAATATATATGATGAATATATTAATGAATTTAATTCAAAATATGAAAAAATACCAAATTTAAATGAAATAGGAATATATGAAAACGAATGGGTTTTTCTTAATAATGATAATAAAATTCAAACTTATTATCAAACAGGTATTGCATTTAATAATTGGGACATAAATTGTAATTCAAAAAAATATTATTGTAGTATGAAAGATTCAAAAGAATGTGTAAAACATCAATTGGAAATGGTATTTGAAGCATTTAATTCTAATAATAAACGCCATTTAAAAGCACCAAAAAAATAAAATGATTACAACCTCATATTTCTAATTTGAAATTTTCAATTTGTTCAATTTGTTTTTTAATTTTATAATAAGTAATATAATCTAATATTAATGCATATGAAGGATCTATACTTCTTCTAGTCAAATCTAGTGCTCTTAATTCTGCATTTTTACCTCTATTATTTATAGCTGACAAATCAGCACCACTTTCTAATAAAAATTTAAAAATATCAAAATCACCTTGTTGTGCATATTTAATTAATGGTGTATCACCAAGATTATCTTTTATATTAATATTTGCTCCTTTTTTTATTAAAAATTCAACCCATTTTATATTATCACACCAAAATAAACAAGTCATACCATCCGGTGATTGAAAATTAATATCAGCACCATTTTCTAATAATTCTTCAAATTCTTTAATATTTTGTTCATTAAATTTTGAGAATATAAATTTCATTAAAGGTGTAAAATAATATAAAGTATCATTCTTTTTAGTTTTACTAATTTTATAGTTATTAGGATAAGTTCCACCTTCAGTAGGTTCTGCTTCTTTTTTAAAAAAATTACTAAACATTATATATAATATATAATATATAATGTTTTTAATATTTAAAATAAATTTGATTTTAAAAATAATACTTATATATATATTAAATCAATTAATAAAGACATGGGAAATACTAACAAATCAATTAATAAAGACAACGTTGACGTCAAATGTGTTAAATGTAAAAAAAATATTGATGTATATAAGATATTTAATTATTGTAATATTTGTGATAATGCAATTTCATATAAAGTATATTTAGATTTCTATTATAAATTATCACATAAAGAAAATTGTATAAAGGGTATATGTTGTGATGATTGTGATAAATGCGGATGTATAAAACAATTCAAATTATCTATACCATTTTGTAATAATCATCAGCCCAACACTTATATCACGAGGATGAATATAAATGATAGTCAACCATCAGCCCCTGACTATAGTCCTATTTTTGAACCACAAAAGTTATATATGGATAATTTAAAAGAAAATTGTTTAATTTGTCTTACAAATAAAAGATCAACAATGAATTATCCATGCATGTGTATAACTACATGTAGTGATTGTAATAATAATAAATGTGAAATTTGTTATAAAACAATAGAAAAATATTTATTATGCTAAAAAAAATATAAAATTAATTTACAATCTCTATATCATCAGGAGTTATAAATTCTGATAAAATTTCATTATCTGGCAATTCAGATAAATAATATTTCAATAATTTATATATAAATGTAGCTGGGGTTATTTTTAAATCTGGTATTTTTTTTACAATTTCTTCAGGTATATTTCGATTAAAGAATTTATTATATATTAGATTCATTTGATAATGATTACATGCTTCCAAATGTATTTTAACATCAAATCTACCATCTCTGACAAACGCAGGATCTAAAATTTCAATATTATTTGTAGTTATAATAAACATACTACCATCTGCTGTTAGTGTTCCCTGTAGTAAATTTAATATACATTCTAACGTTAACTCGTTTTCATTATCAGTAGTTTCCCTTTTATGTACAATATTTGACATTATATCAATATCTTCCATTACTAATATTCCATTTTTACTTATTTCTTTATTAATATATGAAAATACCATTTTTAATTCAGAGTTATTTTTAATTTCACTTAGATTTAAATAATATATATCTCGTTGTAAATATGAAGATATAGCCATTATGCTAGCACTCTTACCAGTTCCTGGTTCACCATATAGTAATGCTCCAAATTTATAAGGCAGTCCAAGAGTTTTATACATTTCGTTTTTATTTTTAAAATTTCCCAATATAGAAGTTAAATTCAAACTATCCTTTTCCTTTAAATATAGTGTTGAAAAATCTTTATAAATAGTATTAACTAAATTAGTTTGAATAGATTTCTTAATTTCGGTTACTTCTGGTTCACCAGGATCTACCCATGTTGTTTTATCATGTTCATTTGTAATAGTCTTTGGTGGAATGCATCTTTTAATAATAATATTTTCTAATTTTATATTAATATCATAAATACTAATATTATTACCATCTTTAATAATATTACAGTATGAATTTACAGTATTAATAAATAATTGAAATTCATCAACTAAATTAATAGATAAATCTTCAGATTGTAATGTAATTTGATTATTTATATTAGAAGTTGCTTCGTTATTTAACTGAGCATCAACCCATTTTCTAACTTCTTTAGATTGTGAAAATTCTGGAATAGAAACATGTGTATCGATATAGTAATTACAGTTATTTAAAAACTTCGTTAATTTAATTTTTTTACCAAATAGAGTGAATTCACTCTTCGTAAATAAAGAATAATTATTATCTAATTCTAAAATATAATAAATACTGTGACTATATTTAGTTGCTTCCTTTCTATTAGAGAACAATATAACAAATAATTCATTTCCGTTTAATTCTCCAAATATAGGTCTTAAATTTGTGGAACAAAATCTATGAGTATTATAATTGAAACTACGACATCCTAACCATTCCTTTGCTTCTTTAACAAATTGTGGAAAGGGTACATAATCGAAGTATGAATTTACATTTGAATTAATATTATTAATTTCTACAATTTTAGAATTTTTTAAATTGTTATTATTATCAAAGGTATAATTAATAGTTGTATTAAAATTAATTTTTAATTCATTATTACTAATTTGTAATTTATTATATTCTTTATTAATTTCATATTCATCTTTATTAATCTGTTTAATATCTTTTATTTCTTCATTATATGAAACATTATCTTTATTTTTTTGTATAAAATTATATAAATTATCGTAAAATATATTAGTTGGAGAAAATTCAATATTTTGTATATTTATAGGTTCTATAATATAAGGAATTGAATTTTCTATCTTTTTAGTAAAATACTTATTTTTTAAATAATAATATTGTTGATAACTTGTATTTTTAATTTTATCAATCATCTTTTGCATTAACTCAATTATAATTTTCTTAATAGATTCTGCTCCAAATAGAATAATCAACATAAACATATTTTTTACATTTATTTTTTTTGATAAATTTTCAATAGCATTAACTATTTTTATTTGAACCAATTGGTCAAAATATGTCAATGGATTTAAATTGTTATTCATTGATTGAATGTTCAAATTTCCAGTAGATGTTTCCATGTTTTTGTTATACTTTTGTATTAAAATAAATCAATTTTAAAATAAAAAAATTGATTTATTAATGGATATAACTATAATATAACTATAACATATGAATTCAGACCTAAACTTGATTATTGTTGCAATTGGAAATGAATTACAAACTCGTTTTCAATTCTCACATTCAACTTTTCAAGCTGTAAATATTGTGATTACACAATTGGTTACATTAATAATTACTTATTATAATATTGATATAATTACAAATGTATTAACTATTATAATGGGACATTTATATTATTATAGATTTATTGTTTTATTCTGTATAATGATGGTTACATTGTATAAGTTTCATTATAATCTATATAAAATTAAAGAATATATCATAAATTATAGAGATAATTATAATACACTTAATAACGGTGATATATCATATATAATTAAATTACAATCTCAATCTGATATTGATCTTATAATTAAATATATGAAACAAAAATTTGAATTTTTCGACACAATGGTTTCATATGATAATATTAATTATGGTACTAAAACAACTAAATTTTATAAAAATAAAATTTACTTTGAAGATACATTATTTGAAGTATCTGGATATATTTTAATGAAAACTGAAGAAAAAACTAAAAAATTAGAAACAGAACACAATTGGATTAAAAAAGATGGTAAATATATGTGCAAATCTTGTGATTTAAATTTAAATAGATATAATTCTTGTGATAATTGTGGTTTAGAATATTCTGATGACATTAAGGCTAGTAGTCAAAAACAAACACCCTCATATTTATTTAATATTTATTTACATATAGAAAATCAAAAAGATAATAAAAAATCTTATTTAGATAATATTAATGAGTTTTTAAGTAATCAAAATAAATATATCCCAGGAGTTGAATTAATTTATTATAAAGATTTTCAAAAAAGTTATATATGTTATACATATTATGATGTTAATACTGAAACAGAATGGGAAAAAGATGTTTTACAATTAAAAGATAGTTATTTCTCACAAAATAAAAATTTATTATTTAACATTATTGATATACATAACAATGATAGACAAAATATGTATTATAATAATTTATTACTTCATGGTGAACCAGGTACTGGAAAATCGACTATGATTTATAGATTTGGAACTATATTAAAAAAACGAATATTTTGTATTGATTTAACATTATATTTTAATAGAAAAGTAGAATTATATAAATTATTTTATGGACAAGATAACGGTGATTATGTTGAGAAAGATAATAATACTATATTTGTATTAGAAGAATTTGATCAAACTATTGATAAATTAATCAAATTAGAAGAATTATATAAACAAAAACAAAAACATAGTGCAAACAAAATGAACAGTTATCGAACCAATATGGCACGTGCATATAGTTATGGTGCGTGGAATAATTATGGAATGGATTCCGATGATGATAATAAAAGATCTAAAAAATATAAAAGATCTAAAAAATCTAAAAAATCAGATTCAGATTCTGAAAAAGAAAAACCAAAAGAAAAAGAAGATGATTATTCTCTAAATGGATATCTTAAACAAACATCTGATGAAGATTCTAATATTTTAGTAGTTGGTGATTTATTAGAATTATTCCAAGGTCCAGTACCAATCAAAGGTCGTATGATAATTGCTACAAGTAATAATTATGAAAAAATGAGAGAAATATTACCAGCATTGTTTAGACCAGGTAGGTTAACTCCTATTTACTTTGATTATATTGATTGGAATTCATTCGTTGAATTATGTAATTATTATTTTAATAAAGGTCCCAAATGTGAGTCATTTAAAATAAATTTGGCAACGTCACATTTAATCGAACTTGCAATTTCATATAAAATCGATTCTAATATTGAATCATATATTGAAAAAATTAAAGAAATAATAAATGAAAAAAAATTAAGTGAAACACTTAAAGGAACTGAAATTATTAATTAATGTTTTATATTTTTTATATTTATTTTGGAAATATCCCAACACGTATTGCCTCCCCAATCGGTAATCTTAGCTTATTTGGCTCAAAGGGATTTTCTTTATTATCAATTGAATTTGCGTATAATAAACATTCATTAATAATTTTTAAATCAATATTCTTTCCTTCGTATAATATAATTACTTCGATTATATTACTATAACAATATGGTGTTATTTTAATGGTTAAATATGGATATACCAGTGCTAATAGTGTTGGGTGCCAATTATTTTCAGTATTAATACTATGTATTATATTATCATTTTTAAGAAAAACACATTTATAATTAAGTTCATTTTCTTTTATTTTTTCTATAAAAGATTCTAATTTATATTCTTGTATCAAACCTGTTATATATTCATCTTCATATTGACAAATTATTAATCCATTTTTATTTAATTCAAATATATCATTATTCAAAGATTCTTGTTTATTGTTTATCATCCATGGGGATTCAATTTTACCTTTTAATATATCAATATTAATATTAATTAAATCTTTAAATGATGCAACATCTTCCAGTCTCATATTATTATTTATATTTTATTTATTTAATATTTAATATCAATTTTTTATATAACAACATCACGTTGTCTTCCTGGATAATTGAAAATTTTATTTTCACTGTCTTTAAACATATTTAGTTTTATTATAAATTCTTCATAATTTCCAGTTGTATAAAATATATGAAAATATTGTTTCTGTAATTCTCTGGTTTGGTTAAAGTAATTTAGAAGGTCTTTAACTTCTTGGTCTTTATCTGTTCTTTTCATTTTTACCAAACAACTATATAAACGTGTATAACCTTCTGAAACATTTCTATCAAAAACCATACTATTTTATATATAGTATATATTTTTATATTTAATATCAATTTTTTTAAAAAGAAAAAAAATTAATTATATCATTTATTAATTATTAAATTGAACACTTTGAACTAAATCTTTGAACTAAATCTGTTATATTTTGATCATCCTCTTTCTTCTTTCTTTTTGGTTTATTTAAATTAATATTTGACATTAAATCATTAATATTATCTTCAATTTCTATTATTTTTATTACTTCATTAACTGTTATATTTTTTAATTTTGATTTCATATTTCCACTTTTAACCTCATTTAACATTTTCATTTTCTCTTTATTTTTTTGTAACAATGCCTTTTCCATGCCTGTATTAGCCATAAAATAATATACATCAATTTCTTTAGATAGTTGTCCGGGTCTGAATATTCTTGCAATAGCTTGATTAATTTTACCAATATTCCAATATAAATCTAAGAGTAACATAGTCTTACAAGATTGTAAATTTAAACCCTCTGCACCAATTGCGTATGTTAGTAATAATATATCATTTGTACTATTGTTGAATGTTTCTATTAATTCACCTCGTGTCTCTGTACTTAAAGTTGATGTTAAAATTAATACATTTCTATTTTGGGGTAAATATGATTTAAATAAATCAATAATTGTTCTAAAATTTGTAAATATAATAACTTTCTCATGTTTATAATTATTAATAACTTTTAATGCTTCTGTAATTCTAGTAGATTTTACAGAATTTGCATCATTTAACCAGTTTTCAATATCTAGTTCATTGATTTTATCTACAATAAATCTTGATAATTGAGATGTATTTGTTATATCACATGTATCTACAATAGCATTTGCTATTGGTAAAATAGGTGATACAACACTTTGTCTTAAATATGTAATCATTGCTAATAAATAACTACTAAATTTTCGGAAATTATCATTATCTCCGATAGATCTATAATATTTCATTTGATCTGCAATCACTCCCATTATTTCTTTCATTGATATATATAACAATGCTTCTTCTCTAGATAATACATGATTTATAATTACTTCATTAATAATTGGTTTTACAAAGTTTTTATTAGTTTCTCTCATAACCATTGTATTTGTATAACCTTTATATTTACCATATTTAATAAAAGTTTCAGCTTCTGAAACACTGTTGGGAAATTTTTTATTATGTATTAATAAATAATATCCTAATATTCTTTCAACCTTTGGTTCATCAAATATTGTTCCACTCATTACCCATCTATGTGTTGCACTTAGTGCAATTATACTTTTACATAAGTTTGATGTAATATTTGTATATTTATGAACTTCATCTACAATTATACAACCCCATTGAGTTGAATATAATAATTCACCACCAGTCTTAATTGTCAACATTGGCATACTTGGGATAAGATATTCAATAACTGTACGTTGATTAAACATCCCTCTGTTTAATGTTTTATATTTTATAAGATCTGATTGAATATTTCTTTTTTTATAATATTTTGATGTTACTTGTGGTGTAGTAATTATTAACCCAATACCTGGTGGTAATACATACTCTTCTATTTTTTTGATATTATCATTGTGAAATATTACATATTTTAACTTGTCTCCAAAAAACTTGTTAATTTCATATATCCAATTACTTATTAATGTTTTAGGTACTATAATTAATGCTGGTTTGCCAGTTTCCTTATAATACTCCAACCCAAGTGTTAAACCCAAAATCGTCTTACCATATCCCATTTCCAGAGATAATCCACCGCTTTTCATAGTTATACATTCTTTTATAATTTCTTTTTGATCTTTATTTAATACATCATTTGCTATTTTTATACAGTCCATTATTATTTTTTTTATACTATTTGATATTTAAAATTGAATTTATATATATAGATAATTATAATATATTTAAATTAATATTCAATTTTTAAAAACATGGATATTAACAAAATTTGTATAATTTGCTGTGCTGATATCGAAACACAATTTGTAAAGTGTATTGATCCATATTGTAATGTAATATACTGTAATGATTGTTATAAATTTTTATTACAATTTTCATTTAATGAAAATAGTTTACCAAAGTGTTCAAGTCCTAAATGTAAGTCAGAATTTTACTATTCTAATATTATTAATTTAAATGATGATGGATTAAAATTAGATTATATGAATACTTTATTAAAAGTATTAAATGATACTAATACTAATAAATTGGATGAAATAGATGTAAAAAATCAAATTAAAGATAATATTTTAATTGAAAGAAAAAAGTATATTAATAAATTTCATGTAGCTATACAAACTGTTATTGATTTAGCTTTATTTAAAAAATTAAAAAAAATTAATAAAAATAATAAAAAATTAATAGATATTAATATTACTAACTCTAGTATAAAATGTTTTAATATACTTTGTAACGGTATTTTAAACGATGATTATATATGTATACTATGTAAAACATTATATTGTAAAAAATGTGAATGTGATATAGATCCAAATGGTAAAATACATAGTTGTAATAAAGATGACGTAGAAAGTGTACAACTATTGTTAAATACTACTAAATGCCCAATGTGTCTTATACCAGTTGAAAAAATATATACAACAGATTGTAATAATATTACTTGTCCAAATTGTAAAACCAATTTTTGTTATAGAACTGGTAAAATTACAATAGATGGTAATCATGATAATTTAACATTGGATATTAATTTAGAAAATAAGTTACCAAGTAATTTATATAAAGATCAGTATAATAGAGATATTATACAATTAATTAAAGAAATTGAAAATAAAAAACCAAAAGATGTTATTGATACACCTTTAATAAAATTATTAAAAAAACATAATAATGAAATGGTTGAAGATGATAAAGTTAAATTAATGAAAAAAATTTCTAAATTGTATGAAAAAAATCATTATAATAGAATGAAATTAACTAATTATTATAAAATTATAAGTTCATTGGATAAATACCATAAAACTAAAAAAATCAATATAGAATTATTAACTAAACTTTTAAACTTGTTATAAATTTTATATTTTTTTTATTTAAATATATAAATAATAATATATTATAAATGAGTCTTGCTCTAGTTGAAAATAGTGTTATAAATATAGAAAGATTAGATAACAATACATTAACACACAATGGTTTAGAATATGAAATACATATAGATGTTGGTGAAGTTATAATAAATGGTGATAAGTTTACTTTTTCATTAGAAAGTAATAATATACATATAAATGGTATGTGTTACCATTTTGACGGTTATATATTTAATATATTTAATAATTTTGTAAAATGTAGAGGTTCTATGTATCCTATAACAGAATTTCTTATAAATACAAATAGAGAAGGTAGAATACATATAAATAATAATATACATTATTTAACTATTGTAGATAATGTATTAACTGTTGGTGAAACTCGTGTGTATATTCCAGCGGAAAATAATGTTATAAGACAATATAATGTTATACAAAATGTTGAAGAAGAACATCATATATTACAACATAACGCAAGGTTAGAACATATAAGACAATTTAATTTGAGAAATAATATAATAAATGGTATAGACCCTAATAGAACTCCTGATATGGTACAACGTGATCATATGGCACGGTTGGCAAATGATAACCAAAATGTACATGATACATTTATTCTAAATGAATTAAAAAAAATATTAAATAAATTACAACAAAAAACAAAAATTACTAAAACTATGAACCAATCATTGAAAGAAATAGAAAATTATATGAATAATAAAGCAAACAATACTATTATATCAAAAATAACACAATGGTTTGTACCACGTCGTTTAACCAAAATAAACATTATATTAAATTATATAAAAACTTCTAATGGGTATATAGGTACTTTTGGAATGCGAGAATTAGAAGTATTACATATTATTTGGAATGCTATTTATGATAATGAAGATTTAAAACACATATTATATACAAATATGTTAGATATGAGTAATTTTGGAATGATGGTATGTTTAACTGGTAGAGTAACCAGAATGCTTGACATATTTAGTGGAATTATTGAAGAATATACATTTGAAACTAAAAATGTAAGAGAAGAAATGATGAACAAATGTGCAAAAATTAGAACTGATCTTAATATAGATGATGAAGAAAAATTAAAAGAAGAAATTAAAAAAGTATTACATAAAGATTATGTAGAATCTAACATAATGACAATTGACGATTTTAACACAGAAATTAACGAATGGATTGACTATATTTAAAAATTGATTGAAAAATTATTATAAATATATGGGTAATTGTAAATCAACAAATACTGTAGTATTAAAACAATATAATGTCATACAAGATGTTGACAATAGAATTATTGATCAAGAAATAAATATTGCAAGTATTACAGAGGACTATGAAAATGTACAGAATCTGTATATTGTAAACCAAATGAAAAAAATATTAAATAAAATACAACATAATACAATTATTACTAAATCTATGGAACAATCGTTGAAAGAAATTAATATATATTTTAAGAAAAAAGAAAATTATATATATCGTTTATCTTTGATACGTAATATATATAATTATATAAAAATCAATAATTGTTGGTGTGGTGTATTTCAAATGAAAGAATTAGAAATATTGCATCTTATTTGGAATGCTATTTATGATAATGAAAATTTAAAACATATATTATATACAAATATGTTAAGTATGTATAAATACCACTTTAAAGGTGATATTTATGTAGTATGTCCACATGGTCGAGCAACTAGAATGATTGATATATTTAGTGGAATTATAGATGAATATACAATTAAAAAAAACAGTATAAGAAAAGAAATGATGAACAAATGTGTAAAAATAAGAAATGATCTTAATATATATGATGAAGAAAAATTAAAAAAACAAATAAAAAAAGTATTACATAAAGATTATGTAAAATCTAACATATTGTCAATTGATGAATTTAATACAGAAATTAATCAATGGATTGAATGTATTTAAATTATTATATTTTTTTTATAATTTAAATATATAATATTATATTATATATTTAATAAATATGGCCACTTTAGTTGAAAATAGTATTGCAAATATTATAAATGTAGATAAAAATAAGATGAACCATAATGGGTTAGATTATGAATTAAATATAGATTCTGGTACAATTGTAATAAATGATGAAACATTTCCTTTTTCATTAGAAAGTAATAATATTCATATAAATGGTATGTGTTATCATTTTGACGGTTATATGTTTAATATATGTAATAATTTAGTAAAGGCTAGAGGTTCTGTATATCATATAGATACATTTCTTATAAATACAGCTAGAGGTGGTAGAATAAGAATTGGTGGTCAATATCATTATTTTTCTATTGTAAATAATGTATTGACCGTAGGAGAAACTCGTGTTTATAATGCAGCTGAAAATAACAATTTAAGACAATATAATATAAGGCAAAATGTTCGTGAACATGTTTTTAACCCAGATGCAAATGTTGTAAATATCGCAACAGATTCACAAAATGTACACAATTCAATTATTTTAAATAGATTAAAAATAATATTAAACAAAATACAAGAAAATACTAAAATTACAAAAACTATGAACCAATCATTAAAAGAAATTAGAGCATATTTTTTAAAAATTTCATTAACAGGGTTTAGAAATTTAAATTCTATATTAAATGAGATACAGAATTCCAATGGATATATAATGTCTTTTGGTATGAAAGAATTAGAAGTATTACATATTATTTGGAATGCGATTTATGACAATAATGATTTAAAACATATATTATATACAAATATGTTAGGAATGCGAGAAAGGGGAAACCTAGTATGTTTGACTGGTAGAGTTACAAGAATGATTGATATATTTAGTGGAATAATTGATGAATACACATTTAAAGATAAAAACATAAGAGAAGAAATGATGAACAAATGTGCAAAAATTAGAACTGATCTTAATATAGATGACGAAGAAAAATTAAAAGAAGAAATCAAAAAGGTATTATATAAAGATTATGTAGAGTCAAAGATAATGACAATTGATGCATTTAACACAGAGGTAAACGAATGGATTGACTATATTTAAGTTTATAGTATTAAAAAAAATAAAATTATATAAATATTCACCAAAAACACCCTTGAATAACATTCAATGTATTATCATTATATTTTTTTGTATCTTTTTTTACTTCTTTCTTGACTTCTTTTTTTACTTCTTTCTTATTTTTAAAATATTCATGTGTTTTAATAATAAGAATTGCATTCATTTTTAAGTAGTTGATATATAATTATACATTAAAAATATTCAATTTTTTTTATAATAAAAATTGAATATATAATATCTATTATAATATATACACGATGTGTTTAAACTTAAAAACAAATTGTATTAACAATAGATCAATTTTATCAAAATTAATAACTACCAAAACCCATTGTAATATCTGTGATAAATGTGTACATAAATCATTTATACATTGTATGCATTGTGGAAAATGTTTATATAAAGATTTTTATAAAAAACACTATATATATTGTTCATCTCAAGGAAAACCAATTAATAAATCTAATAGAAGGTATACTGTATAAATATAATTTAATTATAAATGTTCATCTAATTCATTTTCTAACTGTTTTAGATATAAATTAACTTCATCTTCTAAATCTAATATATTATTATTATAATCTTTTTTGCATTTACTTAATAATTTATTTTTTTGCAACATTGATAAATTATTTGTTTTATGACATTTATCTATATTTTTTAAATATTGTTTTTCTAATGTATCCATTTCTATATCAAAATAATCTTTAGTTTTTAAATATTTTAAATTAATTAATATTATTTCATCATTATGGGTAACACTATTTAATTTTGTTTCAAGACTTTTAAAATTAACAATATCGGGTAATACATATATTAAATATAATACTACTATACATAAAAAAGCTATAGTACCTAGTAATACTTTCATTTTATATTATTTTTTAATATATATATATATATATATATTATAAAAAAATTATAAAATGAAAAACAAATTTATAGATGAATTATATTCTAATAATATTACCAATCAAACTATTATTAATTTTCTAATTGGGTATTTTATTTTATATATACTAATATTTCCATTCCGAGAATGGTTAGAAAGTAATAATTATATACCATCATTTGTAAAGACACAATACTTTTGTTTTAGCCACTGTAGTATAGATAATAAAACATGTAATAAAATGTGTAAACTAAAAGATGAATCATATTTCAATAGACCAGTTAAAGACTTTGATAAATGTATATTTAATATGTGGGAATTAGCTCACATATTATTCCATGTAAATATTGGTTATTATCTTAATATTTACTGGTCATTAGCATGTAATGTATTGTTTGAAATTTTTGAACATTATCATTATGATTGCGGTAGTGTTATGGATTTATTCTATAATCAATTGGGCTTTACAATAGGATATTCATTGAGATATATTGTATAATATATATAATATTTTTAATAAATTTAAATTATTATATTATATATTTATATATAATAATAGTATGAAAATTATTATACCAATAATAATAATTATATTAATAATTATTATTATTATTAATTGTAATTGTAATAATAATAATAATAATATTAATAATAATAATAATAATAATAATATTAATAACAATGAAAATAATAATTATAATTTACAAAATATACAACAAAAAGATGTAAATACGTTATACAAGTTGATGTCTATCTTTTCATATAATTTAGATAAAAATAATATAGATTATATAATAGATGCTGGTACACTTTTAGGTTCTATACGCCATGGAGGATTAATTCCATGGGATGATGATATAGATATTATGATAATTGGAAAGAATATAGATGAAATAGATTTAATGTTACATAAAATACTAAAAGGAGAATCTAATATTATAATTAAACGATCTTCAAGAAATAACTTAATAAAGTTATTTTTAAATGGTAATTATAATGTATGGGTTGATGTTTTTCCATCAATATTAAATGCTTCTGGTGATAAATATTATTTATTACCACCATGGGAAAAGAATTGGATATCTAAAAATGAATTATATCCAATAAAAAAATATAAGTTTGGTCCATTATTATTATCTGGTCCAAATGATTCTAAATCATATTTAAATAGAAAATTTCCATTTTGGAATATATTTATAAGTAAATATAGACATGATAAAAACAATGATGATAAAAATGTATTATTTAAAACAATAAACTGGATAACTAATATTCATATTATTTATAATAACGTACAACCATGTGCTTTACCAGAGTATTAAATTATTTAAAATAATTAATATTTTTTTGTTTTAAAAATTCATATACTCTTTTATATGCATTTATATGTCCACCAACATTTATATTATGTAATGCATCATCTTCAAATCCATATTGTATGATTTTTTTACATTCTTCTTCAAAATTCCACCATGTATTTGCATCAACTGTATCTGTATGTATTTTAAAACTTTTAATATTATTCATTAAATAAAAATTACTTAATATCATATCATCACATGTTAAATTTTGTTTATATTCCATTATAATACTATTATAATCTTCTATTGAATGTTTTATATTATTCAATATTTTTCCTGTTATACATACGCTTAAACACCCTTCTGTCACTTCTATATGAGTTCTATTTTTATACCAAATCTCTCTCAATTCTAAATTTAATATATAATCATTATTAATATAATTAAAACCAGAATAACAATATATATTGTTATCATCTTCTTGTAAAAAATCAATATATCCTTCTATAACATTTGGTAACCATAAATGATCATCGTCACAATATATATATATATTATTAATTTCACTTTCTAACATTGTTGGTAATATTTTCATTATTGGTCCTAAATCTTCTTCATATTCAAATATTTTTATTTTTTTATTATTTTTAATAAAATCTGGAATTATATATGGGGTATTTGTTCTTTTAAAAAATTTAGGAATATTTATTCTAATGTATGAGGGTTCAACTGATTGATTTAATATAGAATTAATTACAGGCTCCATCAATAATATTCTCTTGGGTGAAGTAGTTAAAGATATTATTATTTCCATTATAATTTTATATTTTAATTATTTATTAAGATATATATAATATATTATTTTTTTTTAAAAAGTTATATACCTTTTTATAAGATTTTATATGTCCTGACCCTTCATTAATATTTTGTAATGCATCATCTTCTAGTCCATATTCTAATTCTTTACTAGTATCCTTCCACCATATTTTATTACTCATATGTTCAGTTTTTATTTTTATTATATTTATATTATTCATTAAATAAAAATTACCTAATATTATATCATCACATGTTAAACTTTCAGTATATTGTGTTGTTTTATTGTAATATGGTTGTATATTTTGTTTTAATTTGTTTGATATTTTTCCAGTCATACATACACTTAAATATCCCTCTGGTATATCTACTTTAGTTTTATTCTTATACCAAATCTCTCTTAATTCTAATTTTTCTATATATTCATTATTGATAAAATTAAAACCAGAATAACAATATATATTTGTGTCATCATCTTTTAAAAAATTCATATATCCTTCTATAGTTCTTGGTAACCATAATATATCATCATCACAATATATATATATATTATTAATTTTACTTTCTAATATTGTTGGTAATATTTTCATTATTGGTCCCAAATCATTTTCATATTTATATATTTTTATTTTATTATTATTGTTAATAAAATCTGGTATTATATATTTTTTATTTGTTCTATTAAATACTTTTGGTATATTTATTCTAATATATGTTGGTTTAATTGATTGGTTTAATATTGAATTTATTACTGGTTCCATTAATAAAATTCTTTTTGGTGAAGTTGTTAATGATACAATTATTTCCATATTTGTATAATTTATTTATATATATATATATATAAATTATAATATTATTATTAAAATATAAAAATTTTTATATTTTAAATATGAATTGGGATTTTTTAGATAATAATTGCGAAATATGGTGTATTAATTTAAAATACAGAACAGATAGATACGAACATGCAATACAACAATTTAAAAATATAAATATATTAGATAAAGTTAATTTTTACCATCCAGAAAAAAGTAATCATAAAATAACGCAAAAGGGGTGTTGGGATTCACATAAATATTGTATGAAAAAAGCATTAGATAATAATAAAAATATATTAATTTTTGAGGATGATGTATTATTTGATAATAATATTATCAAACAGTATGAAAATATTAAGAAATTTTACAAAAAAGACAATTGGGATATATTAAGACTTGGATATATAGCATTTCAATATGATAAACAAATTGAAATTAATTTATGGGAAGGTAAATTTATAGCATGTCATGCATATTTTATAAGTAATGAATATATTAATAAATGTATAAATAATAAATATTTTGATGCAGAATTATATAAATTTCCAGGTATTGATGATTATTATAGAATTGAATCTAATAATGATTATTGTATTATTCCACAAATAGCTTGGCAATATAATTCAAAATCTGATAATAAATGGTTATCTTTAAATTTTGGTCAAGATATATTTGAAAATAAATATTTATTTAGTTTTAATCAAAAAACAATAAATATAATAAGTTGGTATTTAAGATATTTTCCAAATTTTATAAAAATATTAAATCCTTACAATATTATGTTTTTTATAAGTGATTATATAAATTTAGTTTATGATAATATTAAAAATAAATTTATATAATATTACCTCATTGATATACCTATAGATGCACCAATAAGATTATAAAATATATCAAAATAACTTGCACATCCCCAAACTTTATGTTCATAAATTTCAAATGGAATTCCTATTAATAGTGAATAATAAATATTAAAATAATATCCTATATAGAAATGTAACAGAATATGTGATAATTCCCATATATTAAATGCACATAAATTATTATTATCTAAAATATCTTGTAAATAATAATGTCTTCCCCTTACTGTTTCAAACGTTTTATTACAATTTTTAGAATTACATTTTAAAAAACAATGTTGTTGAAATATATCTAATTTTTTTCCATACTTATGTGATGATATAAATTCATTTATAAATATAAAAATTATATATAATAATATTATTAATATTAATATAAGTATATATATATTATTATATTTAATATGAGAAAATGATGTGGCCTTATTTATAAAATTTATTAATGTCATTGAAACCTAATATATTATATAAAATATATTATTATAAATTTTATATAATATCTAACTATTTTGTAATATCTAACTATTTTGTAATACTTAACTATTAATAATATCCATTAATATATTATTTAAATTATTATATTCTGTTATTCTTTTGAAATATATATTATTCTTTTTTGCAAATTTGTAATCATCTTCGCTATCACCTATCATAATTATATTTAAATCTTCGTCATACTCTATCTCTAATGTCTGTTTTCCAATTAATTTAAATTCTATATCTTTAAACTGTATATCCTCTTTTATTAATTTTTTAAATTTTCCTATAAATGGTATTTTTATGTCTTTATCATATCCTAATTCTAATGAAGATTCGTATATATCATCCTCTATTATATTTATAACTTTATATTCTAATATAAAGTTATATAAATCATAGTTTATTATAGGATACTTTAATAAATAAAATAAATTATCTCTTATAAAATATCCATTTTTATATTCAATATTAGTTATTATATATTTCTTATGTATTGTTATTAATTCATCAAAATATATATTATTATCTTTTAAATATTTAGATAATTCTTCATAATTAACTATCGAATTTGTTATCAATTTTATCTTTGAATGATTTTTTAATAATTGTAATTTTTTGGATATTCCTTCGTATGGTAATGATTTATAATCTTTCCTTATGGTCTTGTCTATATCTAAATATATTATATCATATGAACTATACCCATTTATTTTTTTTATTATATATAATACTTTATTCATAATCTCTTTAGTACTTAATGTTATACGTAATCCACTCTTCTTTAAATCATTGGATTTATCCCTTATTAGTATACCATTATTGAAAAATAAATCACATACATATATTGGGGTTTTTGTATAAATAATGAAAAATGGGGCAAAACCACTATACTGATATTCATATATTGTTTCATTTTTATTTATATATTTGTCTAATTTTTTAAAAAATTTATTCCACATTATTTTATCTTCGTTTACATTATTCAAATAATACTCTTTATTTTGCATTACCTTCAACCCTAAGTTAATAGAATAATCAGTTACTGATTTTGTACAATATATTACCTTTAAATAATCTATATTTTTTTTATTAGATATTATATATCCTAACCTTGCACCAGCTAATCCAAATGCTTTTGAAAATGTTCTAGTTATTATTAAATTTTCATACGTTATGTTTATAAAACTATCATTTGTACCATATTCAAAATATGCCTCATCTATTATAAATAATTTATTTGGATTATTTTGTATTACTTTATTAAAGTCTTCTTTTAATTCATACCCTATTGGAATATTTGGTGTAGACAAATATATTATATCATGATCCTCTATCTCTTTTAATAAATCTTCATATTCTGCTTCTTCGCCGAAATATTTATATTTTTTCACATTAGTAGATGTTAATTCTGCATCATGTACAAATCCAGGATAATTAGGAAATGGAATTAATATCTTAGTTTCTGTATCTGAAAATGTCTTTAATATTAAATTTAACCCAAATCCACTACCATTCGTTAATAAAATATTATCTATATTCTTTGTATATAATAAATTGTTATATTCTAATATTTCTTTTAATAATAACTCATAATTATCACCCAACATTGGGTAATTTGAAACACTGTTGTCTACACCTTCTACATGTATATTATAATTTTGAATTACAGACAAATTAATATATGTAGGATCATTTTTAGGTATAATATATGGTGTCTCAGATTTTACTAATTTATTAACAAACATTTCTAAAAAATAATTTATTAGAAGTATAATAATAAAAATATAAAGTTTTATATTTTTATTATTATATTTTTATTGTAGTATTAATCTTAAAATTAAAAAAACAAAAAAAAAATAATTTTTAATCATAAAAATCGCCTTCATAGTTTGCTAATCTTATATAATCACCTGTTGTTATTGTCTTGTCATTATCAAATGAATATGTAAAACTTAAAAAACCATATATATCACAATCTTCTGCATTATATTCATTAGTACTACAAGTTGTATATTCTATACAATCATAATTAATAATATCCATTACTAATGAGATTAATAATAATACAATTTTACAATCTTTACATTTATCATTATGTTTACATATTTCAAATATTTTTATATTTTTTTTAAATTGTTGTTTTTTAAATATTAAATTATTAAGAATATTATAATGACAACTCTCAGATAAAAATTCTGTCAATTTTACATTTTCTTTACATCCTATTAATTTATGTCCATTAATTATTTTATTTACTATTTCAGTTGGTAATGTTTTAAATAAATCAGTCTTGTCGATATTATCATATAATTCTGAATTTTTATTAAAAGTTTTTATATTATTATTTTTAATTATATTACTTAAACAATTTGATTGTTTTAAATATTTTAATTTATGTTTTGATTGTTTACATTCTTTACACTCTGTATCTTCACATGTAATATGTAACTGATAATCTTTATTTAATACCTTGTGTAAAAATTTTATTATGTTATATAAATATTTACAATTACATTCTATATTACATTCATTTTTATATGTATTTATACATATTATATTAATAATTTCACTTTTGAATATATCATTATCACTATTAAATGATAAAATTGTCATATAAATCTGAATTATCATTTCTGTTATCTTTTTTGTATAATCACACATTATTATATTAAATTATAAATGTTTTTTTCAATTTTTTTATTCTTCGTTAACTTTGGCTTTTAATGCATCAGTAATACCATTATCAACTTGATCCATATAACCACCCAATTCTACATCCATCCCTGTTCTATTTTTAATTTCATCTTCTAAAAAATCTTCAACTTTGTCTAATATAATGTCATCATATTCATCCAATTTGTCAATTATTGTATTAACCGTTTCTTTATTCTTTTTTAACATTTTTTTTATCGCTGAAATACAACCACCCATTTTATTTTATATTATATATATTAATATAAATATAATAATATTTGATTATAAATAATTAACTATAGTAAGATTTCATTAGAAAAAAAATAAATTATAAATTATTGTAAACCTTCAATCCACATATATTTATCTTCCAAATAAGTATATACTTTTTTGTTTTTATTATTCATATAAACATTGTTTAAATCATCATCTGTGTATAAATCAACCAAATGAGAACAATTTAAATTAAATTGTTCTTTATATAATTTATCTTTATCGCATGATGTATATACATATTTCTCATATCTTTTCTCTAATGTATCATTAGTTTCCTTATATATTGTATATTTACTATAATATACATGATTTATAATATTATCAATATTTGTTGATACTGCAATCCTTCCATTATAATCATTATTAATATGACTAATAACTTTATCGTTAATGTATGTGTTTACAAATAATTTAGCTTCATTATATTCAGAAAAATTATTCAGTATCTTCTCTGTTGACCCATTATTATATGTATACCGTACTAAGTAAGATTTTGTCATTTTTATTTATACTATGGATAAAATAAATTCAATTTTTAATAACGCCATGGTGGTCTATTAGGTGTACTATATCTATATATATTTCTTCTTGGTATTGGTAATTCTGGTAATCTAATACGTTCACTAGCTTCATTTCGTGTATTGTTTCTATTTATATCACTCCTTAATGTTGACAATTCTTGCAATGTAAAACGTTCACTAGCTTCATTATCATATAGATATGAATGTCTCATTGATATTGGTAATTCTGGTAATCTATGATTACGTCCACTAGGCACGTTATCGTATATATATGAACGTATCCTTGGTATTGATATTGTTAATTCTGGCAATCTAATATGTTCACGTTCACTACGTGTACTATTAGACATAATAGGAATGTTATCTGTATCAAATTCAATTTCTGGTTCTGAATCACTATCTTGATTTTGGTTATCTAAAACAAATTCAATCTCTGGATAACTTTCTTGATGTAAAAAATGCGATATTACATCATCCGTACATACTACACATGTAATACTATATCTTATACAACTTTTATGAAACATATGTTCACATCTTAACGTTTTCTTATCGTCAAAACTTAATATTTCTTTATTGCATAATTTACATATTAATTCTATTTTACTATATTCTTTTTTGCATATTGGACAATCAGATTTATTATATAAATTTATGCACTCTGTATGAAACATATGTTCACATGGTAGAGTTTTCTTATCTTTAAATTCTTTTATATATTCTAAACATATACTACATGTTAAATCTATATTAGTTTCCATCTTATATTATAATATTATTTCTTATTTAAATTCAATTTTTAATATTTATTATTATAATAATTATTATGGATATTAATTTATTTTCAAATCATAAAGATATATATGGATGTTTTCATTATCAACGTTTCGCATCCATTTTAGCACCATGTTGTAATAAATTTTATCCATGTAGGTGGTGTCACGATAATAATGAAAATCATGAAATAAATAGATTTGATATAAAAAAAATGAAATGTTTATTATGTAATAAAGAACAAAATATTTCATCATATTGTATTAATTGTAATAACATTATGGCTAAATATTTTTGTTCAACTTGTAATATTTTAGATAATTATGGTATTAGAAAACAAATATTCCATTGTAATAAATGTGGCATTTGTAGAATTGGAGGTAAAGAAAATTTTCACCATTGTGATAAATGTAACGGTTGTATTCATATTTCATTAAAAGATAAACATAAATGTATACAAAATACTATGAAACAAGATTGTTCAATCTGTTTAGACGATATGTTTAATAGTAGAAATGGTGTTATTATTCTAAAATGTGGACATTCTTTCCACAAAAAATGCATAAATAATTCTATTATGTGTCGTAATTACTTTTGTCCATTATGTAGACAAAAAATAGAATATAGTTAATTATAAATATTTAAAAATTATAATATAAACATAATATTATATATAATTATAATATTATTATATATATATATATAATAAAAAACATGTCAGTTCCACTAACAAAGTTAGAATTAAATTTTCACAAAAAAGAAATATATTTTCCATCAACTACTGATTATAAGTTAATTACAGATGATAAATATGTAATTTATTATAACGTTGGACAATTTGTATATGAAGATACAAACTACGATTCTGTTACATATAAGATATGTTATGCATATAATGGTGCTATTGGATTTGGATATCAATTTTTCCCACAATTAAAATCATTGGGATTCCATACAATAGACAGAGAATATGTACGAATATTATATTGTGTAACAACTCAAGAACCAAAATATGCATATTTCAGTGCTCACCGAAATGAAGGTAAATGGGTCGAATGGGATAAATGTGAAAAGACTGAAAATGGAGAGTTAGTTGTATATGTAGCAAGAGCAAGTCATGCTAATTATCCACATTGTGGCACATGGGGGAGAATATTTTTCATGGCCAATGATAAATGTTGTAGTAATACAAATGGAATAAAACTTATTCCTGAATTGGTTGAAGAAGAATTTCATACAAATATTGAATCAAGTGGGAGTGGTTCAGCAGCTGAATTAAAACAGAGATTGACAATAACTAAATAAATTTAATATTATTATGGTCTATAAATGAATTTAATTGGAGTTGTTGACATAATATCTAATGTATTAACATATGTCAAAACAGTCAATACCAAAATCCAATCAATAGAACTTCCATAACAATTAGAAGAAGCTAAACTATATAATAAAAATATAACCATACATATTATATTAATTAATAACTGTTGGTTAACTATCATTTTTTTATTTAATTATATATATAATAAATAAAAAAAAGTAATTAAAAAATAATTATAATATACTATGTCATTTGCATTAACAAAAACAGAAAACCATGTATCAAACAATGTAATAAAAATCTTTATAGTTGTTTTAATATTGGGTATAATAGTATTTTCATTTTATGAAAGTACGTTAGACCCAGACAAAAGAGATGATGAAAAATTAAATTTTTGGATAATATTATTAATAAATACAATATTAACAGTTGGTGGATTTATGATAACCATAGCTGCTAATTATGTTGTAGAAGTTTATTCATTACAAAAAATTGATAATACAATATCTGATTCTATATATGCACTAAGGCCAAACAGAAGAGATAGTATTGCATTACACGAATTAGATAATATATTTAAAGTAAGTGAACCTAAATAAAAAAATGATTTAAATATATATTATTAAGTATATATTATTAAGTATATATTATATATTATAAAATGAATGATTCAAATATAAAATTATCTAAAACATTAACATATATATTAAGACATAAAGCTGAAAAGTATAAATTAAATATTGATGAGGCTGGATTTATAAATATTGATGAAATATTAAATTTACAACAAATTAAAAACAAAAATTGTACACTACATGATATTGAACAAATTGTAAAAAATTGCCCTAAACAAAGGTTTTTAATAAAAACTGAGAATGGAATAACTAAGATTAGAGCCAATCAGGGTCATACGATACGTAAAATACAAAATGAAGAATTATTAGAGTTAATAACTGATCCAAATTTATTACATATGTGTGTGCATGGTACTTATCATGATTATATAAATGATATAATGAAACAGGGGTTAAAATGTATGGGAAGAAATAATATACATTTTGTAACCTGTGATACAAATAAAGTACAAAGTGGAATGCGATCAGATGTTGAATATATGATATATATTGATGTTGAAAAAGCTATGAATGATGGTATTAAGTTTTATAAATCTTCAAACGGAGTGATTTTATCTAATGGCAAAGGTGGAAATATTCTTCCAAATTATTTTAAAAAAATTGTAAAAAAATAAAAGTAATTAAATATAATTATTTAATTTCATCGATTGTTTCATTTAACAGATTTTTTAAATGAAGATTAAATATATCAGTTATATCTTTTTTCATTTCAATAGAATGCATTTGTCTTGCTGGGCACCAAATTCCCCAAACTTGATTATACATATTTGTTTGTACAACATCTTCAAATAAATTATTTTTTTGTATATAATGTTTACGTAATAAACGAAAACTTTCCTCATATTTATTAATATCATTTACCAAATTTTCTCTTGCTAATGGTAATTTACTTTCATTATTAAGCCATTCATCACATTTTTTAGTTTCCATTACTTTATTTATAATAAATGTTGAATTTCGTACCTTAATATCTTTTTTATATATACTATGCAATGAATGATATAAATCATTTATCATAGTTTTACATTCTTCTTTTGAACTCATACTTTATATTTATATATTTATATATAATATAATCAATTTTTTTATCATGTATCTGTCTCAGCTGAGTAAATATCAGTTAGATCATCAAATTGTTTACCTTTAAAAGTATCGAATAAATATATAACAGTATAAGTGATAGATACTAAACTATCAATAATAACTATTAATATATTCCATTGATCTGTATACACAGTATCCATTGACATTATTCCGAAATACATTATTAATAAAGATCTCCCCATTATAGTATCGAGGAATTTAAAATAATATTGTATATCATAATCATTTAATGATTGTGGTTTATTATCAAATAAAACAGCTATTGTACTCAATAATATTAAATATGATCCAATGAATAAAGATTTTAAATTAAACAATAATATAATACCCACACCTTGAATAATTGTTAAAATACATACAACATTATAAGCAAAACTAACAACAGTATGTACTTTATTTATCTTTTCGTGTATTTCATATAGTTCACTATCATTAGATGGTGGAAAACTATTAATATTAATAGAATCATTAATATTAATAGAATTTAGACCTATATTATTATTTAATAAACTTATTTTTTTATCATTATTATCCATAATAGATAGTATATAATATATATAAATTATCTTTAATTATAAAAAAAATTGATTAATAATTATATATATATTAAAATTTAATAATATATTATATTATAATATACATACCCAAAATAATAATCATGAAATTTAATATTTTATTAATATTTAAAATTTGTTTAATTGCGACAACAACAGTATTAGCACAATCTAAGTACATGTATAGAGGATTTATGTTAGATACAGCTAGACAATTTTTCCCTAAACCGTCAATATTTAAAATTATAGATTATATGGATGAAGCAAACTTAAATGTACTACACCTTCATTTCACGGATGATGAATCATTTAGTGTTGAATGGGATTATGATAATAATAAATTAACAAAAAGCGCATCATTAAATGGGCAATATTACACAAAAGATGATATTAGAGAAATAATAACATATGCAAGACAATATAATATTGTAGTTGTGCCTGAGTTTGATTTTCCAGCACACGTTGGTGCATGGAGTAAGGCATATCCAGAATTAATGTTACCTGGTGTTACAGATGAGTTTGATGTAAGTAATCCTATGGTATTTGAATTAATGGATAAATTATTTGAAGAATTCTTTCCATTATTTTCAGATGCACCATTTATTCATATGGGACACGATGAGATTGCAAATACACAAGATGAATCAGTAAAATCATTAAACTTTGCATATAAACAAGCAATTAAATACCAAAGGAAACCAATTATTTGGAATGATTTAATTACAGATAAAAATATTCGTCAACCTAAATGTTTACCATATGTAATACAAGTTTGGACAAACCAAGAAGCTTTAGATACCATTTTGGAATTAGGATATCCTAATATTGTATCTATTGCTGATTATTTCTATATTGGCAATGATGTATCAAGTCCAAAACATTTTGTATTTCCCGATGATCCAAATATTATAGGTTTTGAAGTAGTGTATTTTAGTAGTATTACTGACGATCCAAACGATGTAGAATGGGTACGTGATTTTATAATGGAAACAAAAGATTTTTAATTACTATTTAAAAAAAATAAAATTAAGGTAATTGTTGATACCCATTATCAACAATATTTTGTTTAAATGAAGTTATAATTAAATATATATTATAACAAGTCAACATAAACCATATTGACGTATCTAGTGAAATATAACAAGTATCATAATATATAATAATAATTATACTTTCAGTTAATAATAATAATGTATAAAATGTAGCCAATAATAAATTACCTTTTAAAGTTAATTTAACTTTAAAGTAATCAAAATACACCACGCATATTAAATTTATTAATGCTGATGAAACACATAATATCAAAGTTGCTCCATTAAGATCAAAACCATGGTGTTTTTCACAGGTTGTATTATTCATAGTTATTTATATAAATGATGATAAAATAATCAATTTTTTTTATGATAAAAAAATAAAATATGTAATTATATATTGTTTTTTATATTTTATATTTTTTTAGTTTTTATTAATTCCTGATAGTAGATTAGGGCCATAAGTATTATCTGGAATGTATGCAGTGGTATGCCCCAGACATTCTGTTAATGATACAAATGTATAATTATTTGCAATACCATATTGAATAAACATATCCAATGCTTCAATATTATTAATCATAGTATCATGTTGTAACGTGATTTTACCAGTAGTTGGTTCAGTTACCAATTTATTTACCATAAAGTCAAAAATTTCTTGTGCTGAAATACCATCCCAATCATTGCTCATTATATTTGTTGCAATAAAATTATATCCAAAATGGTATGTTATTGTATCATAAATATCATTATTATAACTGAAATAAGGGGCTCGAAAGTATAGTGGCCTTACGTTAAACAATTCGCGAAAAATCAATTCATTATCATATAATTCACGCATAACATTAAATCCATTTAATTTTTCCATAGCTTCATGTGAAAATGTATGACTTGCAATGATATGGCCATCATTATACATTTGTTTTACAACTGTTTCAAATTCTTCATTACGAATAATATGTAATCCATTAATGAAAAACGTCCCTTTAATTCCATATTTATTTAATACATCAACCAACCCTTGTGTGTTCTTATTTGGACCATCATCAAAAGTAAGTGTTATATGATTTTTATTAATACATTTTTCATAATATTCTCCATTTGTTAAATTAATAATTGATAGTAGTACAATAGCTTTTAAGTTAAACATTTTAGTTATAATTATAATTTTACTAATATATTATTCAATTTTTTTATCATAATAATAATAAAATTACTAACATTATTTATTGTTAACAATTTATTATATTTAATTACATTTACATTATTTAAGTTTTCATCTGAATCTGATGAATCAATTGGTGTCCCATTTGGTACATCAACTAATGATTCATCTGGTAATATAATTGTTTTATTATTAATTGGACCTTGTATAAAACCAAATGGATCTGGTGTGGGTGCTGGTGAGTCATTTTCTTGGGTAGGTGGGTATTCTGGACGAGGTGGCCATTCTAACGCTACAAGAAATTCAGAATAAAAGTTATCTGTTGACATCATTAAATTACTATAATCATCTGAATATTTAATTCCTTTTTCTGAATCTGTACCATCCCTTCTTTCTCCAAAATGTAATCCTACTACAAAATAATCATTTTGAAAAAATGAACTTCCTGAACTCCCACGTGTAGAATCACAATCATGTTGAATTAATATATAATCTTTTCTTATTTCAGATAAACCTTTTGATTCACAATTCATATGTACACCTGCTGCTCCATCTAAATCACCAGAATATCCAGCTAAATTACCAACTTTTGTTTTTTTAAAATATACAGGTAGAACTTCTCTTATACCTAAATGACCATATACATCACCCAATGCTTTATCTAATTGAAATATTGTCCAGTCATTTAAACGATAACCCTCATATGTATTTAATGGCCATCTAATTCGTACAACACCACTTTCTGCATGTATTCTGCCATCTTTTAGTAAACCTAAATAAAATACTACGTTATCCCAAAATACTTGTGGTAATGTTTCTGCTTTTTCATAACCTGTACAATGTTTATTTGTTAATATCAAATCCCTTCCTATTAATGTTGCTGTGCAAGCTTGGAATCCCCCATTAAATTTACCATTTTTTAATACTGGTATATCAAGCCTCCCAACTGTTCTATATGGAAATATACCATTAATATCAGACTCAAAATCAATTACTTGCCTGTCATCTTTTCCAAAAACATTTAATCTTCTATTATTAATTGTACCAAAATTAGGTTTATTATCATTAATTATTATATTATTATTAATATTAGTTATATTCGGTGATGTTAATGTAATTGATAATTCTTGTGCATTAATATTTTTAATTAAATATATTAAGCTTATTAATAATTGTTTAATATACATATTTATTTATATTATAATATAAATAAATCTTTAAATAATATTAATATTATGTATTATTTTATTTTTCTGTTTAACTGATTCAGCTAAATTATTATTCTTTAAAATTTAAATTACCATATTCTCCAAAATATTTTTTCGTTGTTTTATCTCTTGCCTTTGCTGCACCTTCTTCATTTTTAAAGTTTCCTAAATATAATGATTTATTATCAATTTTAATACTTGCTTGCCATTTTTTATTCCTATTATGATAACTAACCCCAATATATTTAGATGAAGAATTTGACCTTGATGAAGAATTCATATTATTTTGTTTAGCTGTAACTATTCTTAAATTTTTTTTTCTGTTATCCAGTGTATTATTATTTATATGATCTACATAATTGTCCCCATTGTAATTCATAATATATCTATGTAATAAACCTAATTTATCAATTTGTATATATTTATTATTTTTATGCAAACTATAAAACATTAAATTATAATAAATATCATCATCAACAATAGTCTCACAAATTTTTTCTTTATTTTTATTAAAAATTTCAATAATTGCTTGATTATCTTTATTTCTTTTTATTGGTAGCTTTAGTATATCATCATTTTTTTTATTTTCTATTTCTTTTAATTTAATTTTTTTTATAATTATTGCTTCTAATAATGTGTTATACATACCATAGTAAATACTATTAATCCTTACTCTATATTTATTATTTTTTGTATATGAAATATTTTTATGTAAATTATTAAAATTTTCTTGTTTTTGGTATAATATAAAATCAGAAATTAAATGTTCTGGTATAATATTTAAATTAGCAGTAGTTAAATTAAAATTATTACACCATAAATTATATTGATGTGCAGCATGATTTTCATTTAAATAAAATGCATATATCCTAATATTATCATTTCTTATATTAGTTTGCCATATATTTCCTTTTTTATTAAAACATACACCTATATATTTTGAAGTTGTATTTTTTAATTTAGTTCTATTTCTAGAATTTTCTGAATCAGTAACAATTCTTAAATTATTTCTATTATTATTTAATGGATTATTATCAATATGATCTATTTTAATTTTTGAATCTATATTATTATCTAATAATTTTATCATAATATATCTATGTAAGCTCCACACTTTATTATTAATTTTCCCCCTTACATAATTATTATTATTCTTATTCCATTTATATTTATTTAATTCATTATAATCTTCTTTTGATACAAATGTATGGTCTATTGTTTCTTTTTTTCTATTTCTTAATGGTATTTTATATTTCATAATTTATATTATAATATAAATGAATATTTAAATAACATTATTATTATATATTCTTCTTTGTTTAACTGATTCAGCTAAATTATTTAATAATATATCGGTTGTTTCTAGACTTACACAAGAGTCTGTGCAGCTAATGCCATATTTTAACTTTCCTCTTTCTAAAGGTTGTTTACCCTCATGTATATTTGATTCAATCATTACCCCCATAATATTATTATTTCCATTAGAAACTAGATCACAAATATAATTACATACTACTGGTTGATTTTTATAATTTTTTTGTGAATTACCATGTGAACAATCAATCATAATTTTTGATTCTAGTTTATTTTCTATTAATAAATTACTTACATTATTAATATCTTCTTCAAAATAATTTGGTTTATCTTTAGACCCCCTTAGTATTATATGACAATCTTTGTTGCCTTTTGTTGATATTATTGAAGCAATGCCATATTCATTAATACCAGGGAAATACTGTTGATTATTACAAGTTTTAATAAAATTTATTGAATCTATAATATCACCCTTTGTTCCATTTTTTATACCTAATGGCATAGATAAACCAGATGCTAACTTTCTATGTATGGAAGATTCAACTGATCTAGCACCGATAGCACCCCATGAAACTAAATCAGCAATATATTGTGGTAAAATTGTATCTAAAAATTCCAAAGCTATAGGGAGTTTTAATTCATTAATATCTAATAATAATTTTCTAGCTAAGTTGATACCTTTATTAATATTATATGTATTATCTAAATCAGGGTCATATAAAAATCCATTCCATGCATTACAAGTTCTCGGTTTTTCAAAATAAGTTCTCATAACTATTAATAATTCATTAGATAACTTATCGGCTATAATTTTTAGTTTAATAGCATAATCATACGCTGCTTTAACATCGTGTATACTACATGGCCCCACAATTACTAATATTCTATTATCTTTATTATTCAAAATATTAATTATAGAGTCTCTGGTACTATCAACTAATTTTAATATATCTTTTGTTATTGGTAATTTATTTAATACTGTAATAGGTGATAATAATTGATTGATATTAATTATATTTTTACTTTCTATTTTTTTACATTTTTTTTTCTTATTTACGTGTCTCATAAGATTTTGTTTAGTGTTACATATTTTATTACATACATCACACTTAAGAACTCTATCACAAGGTATTTTTTTGTTATGATGTTGTTTTAATTTATACTTATCCGGGAATTCTTTATTACATTTTAGACATTCCATAATAAAAATAAGAATTATATAATAATATAAATATAATATATTAATTATAATATATTTGAATTTTAATTATTTGTTTTTATTTTATTAATAAAATTGAATATATATAATTAATTTATATAATAATATCAATATGACTAGATTTAATTGTAATGACCATAATTTATATTGCCATTATTGCAATAATTCACCAAATAGTGACAATGAAATGTGTGAATATTGTTTTGATGATATGTCTATAAAATTTCAATGTTGTTTATGTGATAATATTTATTATTATTATAATTATTATTCAAACCCATCTGTATGTAATTCATTTGTTAATAAAAGCAATACTATTAAACAATATATTAAAAGATATATATTTAGGAAAAAACTCAATCAATATTATAATCATATTTTAGACGAATATGTAAATCCTAAATCTTTATGTATTAAATATATTGTTGAAAATTTTGATAATTATTATAAAAAAAAACAATTATTATACATTTATAAAAATAAATTAAAAAAAATTATTATAAAATAAATTTATATTTTATTTTTGTATCATACTATATCATATGAATCATTACTTAAAACCTCATCACCATTGTCATCATATTGTTTCATATCAATTAAAACAGTATCATCAAGTGTTATATTATTTTCAAACACTAAAGTATTATCATCGTTTGATTGTTCTTTTCCTTCTGCTAAGAATTTTGAATAACTCTTATCTAATTCACTAGCCTCATATTCAGCTTGTGTTTTTATCATATCGTTCATCCAACTATCACCCGATGGTTGTTTTTTTTCTTCTTGTGTGTTTAATCTCCATTTAACCTTTCCATCACTAGTTATATCTTTTTTCCATTGTTGATCTTTTTCATCATCGATACCTTTTGTAACATTGACCATATAATCATGTAATTTGTCTATATCTTCTACATTATCTTTAATATTATTAAATAATGTATTTAATTCCATCTTTCCTAAAAATTTATCAGCAACATCAACAATCGGTTTTTGTAACTCTTCAATCATATCATTAGTAATATTAATATTACTATTATCACAAGCTAACGAATTTTTCAGATAATCATGTAATTTGTTCTGACTTTCTACATCATCTTCATCAATATGTTTGTGTAAAATTTTATGCATTTTATCATCAGTAAAATTTTCAATACTATTATCACAATTTAGCGAATTTTTAAAATAATCATGCAATTCATTCTTATTTTCTACATCATCATCTCCATCAAAGTTTTTATTTTGTAATTCTTCAATAATATCACCATTATATATTTTCTTACGATATTCCTCGAATTTTATTTGTTCACTTGCATCTTTATTAAGTTCTTTTAACATAAAATCATGGGTTGGTTGGTCAATAATTCTAATTGGTGCTATTTTATCACAACTATAGTTTGGTTGTTGTGTTGTGTCTTCTATATCAATTTCATTATTAAATGTATTAACATAATCTTCTGGCACAATCAATGGAGAAGTTCTACTAGTATTCGATATATTCACATATTCAGGCCTTTTTAATCCAATCCAAGGAATAACATTATTCATATGTGTTAATGGTGAAGTTGTTTTTTCATTAATATTTTCTTTTAATTGTTTAGTTAAATATTCATTATAATCATCAGAAAATAAACTTGTTGCGTTTGATAAATTCTTTTTAATAATAATTTTAATATCATCAAAAATATTATCAATATGATTAAACTCAAAACTATTACTATTATTCAACTTATTGTGTAAATTTTCACCATTTTGTAATTCCATTAATGTAAAAATATCTACCATTTTGTCATAATACAAATTAGAGAACGCATTCCACAAATCTTGTGTATGATTAAGTGAAAAAGTTTTTTCCATAAAGTTTATGTTTATTTTTTTATTATCATTATTAAATATAGTTAAAGACATTTTATATATAAATATTTATAAAAAATTCAATATATATAATAATTATATATAATTTTTAATATATAATTAAATATTATAATTAATAAATATATAATTAAATATTATAATTAATTAATATATTATTAAATTTTATTCTGCTTGAATTGAGTGAAATTT
>Ga0255039_10000002_pt1 | contig 62119 bp, 52 predicted proteins | sample BC1_12_1_MG_FD_181713 | JGI IMG/M metagenome (GOLD analysis project Ga0255039, IMG submission 181713) | Seawater microbial communities from Strait of Georgia, British Columbia, Canada - BC1_12_1 | ecosystem: Environmental > Aquatic > Marine > Strait | place: Canada: British Columbia | collected... | reverse complement strand
TAAAAAAAAATAAAGTACATGATATGTTTACAAAGGGATTTTTATCATTTGAAACATTTGTAGTAGAAGAATAATATTTTATATTTTTTTTATTATACAGCCATTTTAAAAGTATATTTACCATAAGAATCATATAATAATATTTTAAAATGTTCGTATTTAAAATCATCAATAGTTTTAATTTCATTATTTGGATCTTCAATATGTAAAATTGGAAAACATAATGGTTTATTATCTAACATTTTTTTTCCTTCTTCAATATGATTCATATAAATATGAATATTACCAATATTATGTATAATTTTGCCAGGTTTATATCCTGTTAATTTACATAACATGAAAACTAATATAGTGGCTGATATTATATTAAAATTTGCAGCTAACAGAAAATCACTCGATCTCTGAGTGAAGCTACAAGATAATTCACCTTTTTCAGTATCAACATGAAACATATATAAAATATGACAAGCGGGCAATGGAATATTAAACATAGTAGAAGGATTATGATAAGTAAATAAAATTCTTCTTGAAGTAGGATTAGTTTTAATTAAATTAATAACATGTTGTAATTGGTCAAACCCTTTACAATCGTAATTAGCATCAGGGCCTTCATAATTACTATTGTAATGTCTGAGATTAAATCCATATGAAGGTCCATATTCTCCTTCTCTGAATAATTTTAAACCACGTGAATCTAAAAATTCACGAGTAGTATTACCTTTCCAAATATTAACATTTTTTTCTTCAAGTTTTTTAGTATCTGGACTACCAGAGATAAAGAATAATAGTTCTTCGATTATACCACGTGAAAACATTTTTCTATGGGTAAACAAAGGTAACCTATAATTACGAATATCATATTTAAAAGATTTGCCGAATAGAGACAAAGTTCCAACATTAGTTCTATCTAAGTTATACACACCTTTTTTTAAAATTTTTTTTACCATATCTAAATATTTAGTTTCTTCTTTATTAACATATTCATATTGATTTATATGTATTTGTACATCTATAGAATTATTTGATAATAAATCATTATCATAGAATGAATCTGATTTAATTGATTTAAAATATTTATATTGTACATTATTTGTATACATATTATTACTACCAATTAATTTACTATAGAAATGGTTATCACATGAAAATGAATTATATACCTTTGTAACATATAATGTATTAACAATTTTTAAATCTAAAAATTGTTTATAAATTGAACTTCCGCCAATAATAAATACTTCATTAAATTCTTTTTTATTTTCTTGTAAATATTGTAAAATATCTATAATAGATGTTTTTACAATAATATTACTATTTTCATTATTATAATCTTTATTAGATGTTAGAATAATATTAATTCTATTAGAAAGAGGTCTATATTTTTCAGGGATATCTTCATAAGTTTTTCTTCCCATAATTACAACATTAGGTTTAATAATACTATTATCAATATTATCAATAGGATTAATACTTTTTTCAGTTAAATTTTTAAACAATTTTAAATCTTTTTTAAATTTCCAAGGGATTTGGCCATTTTTACTTATTCCATTATCTACATCAACACAAACAACAATTGAAATCTTCATATTATTATTATTTTAAAATTGAATATATATATATATAAATTATATATATATTCAATTTTAAAATGGATAAACGATTACAAGAAATTTTAGTAAATGAATGTAAAGAAGTATTATCAGAAGATTTAATTAAACGTATTGTAACAAATGTAAACAATAAATATATACAAAAAATACAATCAAAAAATATGAAAGACGTAAAAGGCGTAGAACTCAACCTTGACGATATAATATCTAATGAATTACATAATTTTGACAATGGTAACAATACAGTAATACAATGTATAAATAAATACGACATTAGTATATATACAGATGGTGCATGTTCTGGAAATGGAAAATCACACGCAATAGCTGGATTTGGTATATATATTAATAAATTTATAGATGGTAAAAAATATAAATTTTATAAAAAGATATCGAATGTAATGTTTGCATATAATAAAAAAGATAATAGTAAAAATGATCCAGACATGTTTATAAAATATATGGCATCAAATATTAGAGGTGAAGGATATGCAATTTTATATTCATTATTAATAATTAAATATCAATTAATAGATAAAGTTGATATTTTAAATAATTTAAACAATTATTTATTAGATGAAAATAATATTTATCCATCAGACAAGTATGATTTTTTGTATATAAATAACAATGTGATTAATTCTAAACATTATAATGTAATTATTAATACAGATTCTATATGGTGGATTAACGCAATAACTAAATGGATGAAAAATTGGATAAAAAATAACAAAGTTTTATGCAATGAACGGAAGAATATTGATTTAGTGATATATATATATTATACATATAATATCTTAAAACAAAATAATATCAACGTTATTTTCAACCATGTAAAGGGGCACCCAGAATCTAAAAAGAAACAAAGAAAAGATTTTACTGATTCTGAGGAAGGTATATATATAGCCGATAAGTTGGCAGTGAAAGCAAAAGAAAATATCAATTTGAATTTTAATATATGTACAGATAATAATATATAAAAAATTATATAATTTTTTTTTAATATGAATAAAAAAGTAAAAGATTTAGTATATATTTATGATAATACAAAGGTGTTTAAAAAAAAAAATTTAAACTATAGGGATACAATTGATTCATATACAACTGATATCGCAAATGTAACACCCAGAACAACTATATATGATGGAGATTCAGATATAAGTTTAGCTTTTTCAGATTATTCATATAACGAAGAAATTGCAGATAAATATATAGATGCAAATACACCTGTGAATAACAATTCTAATATAAAAGTATTAGATTATATTAACACCACACAATATAATAGTTATTGTGATGATATATCAATGGATAATAGCAGTATAATACCAATTACACCACCAATAACATCTTATAATTTAAACAAAAGGGAAACATATAATAGTTTAAACGATAGTCAAATATCTGAGATAGAATTAAGTTTTGAACAAAAAAATGATTCAGAAGATAAGAAACCATATAATAATATTAATAAAATATATATTATACATTTTTTATTGATGTATTTATACATATTATTTATGAATTTAATATCAACACAGTTTATATTAAATACTAATTTAATTTACACGAATTGGACATTTATATCTATATGTTATGGATTAATATTATTTGTATTAACTAATATGAATCATATAGAAATTGAATATTTACAATTTAATCCAATATTAACTATTATATTATATTTATTTGGGAAAATAGATATAATAAATATAATATCTTTTTCATTAATACAATTTGTAACATCATTTTTATCGAATTTAACAATATATGGATTATATTATGATCAAATTGATAATATTAATGATGATATCACACTAGGTAAAATCTTTTCATCACAAAAGAATGAGACCGCATCTATAGGTAGTAGTATATTTTTAATATTATTTATAACTATTATATATAGTATATGTTATTTTTACGTGTTACATTTAAATGAAACTAAATATCGTAAATCTATAATATTAAGCGTATGTTTTACAGTATTATTTGCTATATTTGGATATGATGTTGGATATTGTATAAATTCAATACATATTTTGTCATCTAATATATTTATATTAATACTATTTAATAAACAAAACATATTTAGTATAAATGTATACTGGGGAACTATAAGTTTATTTATACCATTTATTGGATTTTTAGTAGGTAAATTAATATATAAATATATAATAAAATAAATTACAAAAAAAATGTAGTAATATTAGTATAAAATCAATTATATGTTATTATTTTGGTATAAATAGTTAACTCGAAAGTAGTATTATCAACAAATACTTTAAAAACCATATCATCTTCTTTATCAACGTAAATTTTAATATTTTCACTAATTAATGAATTACTCAATTTTATAACATAATCAATATAAGTAGATACAGAGAAAATGTCATTTTCACCAATAGTAGATTCTAATTTAATTTTTTCAGCATTATTAAAGATATGATTAACTTTAATAGTCCTACCATCTGTATCATAGGGAAATTGCAATGGTATTCCTTTAATTTTCTCTATTTTGAAAACATTACTAAAGGATGATATATCATTAATAATTTTTTTGAAATTTTTAAAAGGCAATTGAAATTTTATTGGATATTTTTCATAATCTAAATTAATTAATTCATATTTAGTATCATCCATAAAATTACTTTCCATTAAGTTAATAACATGAATTTCATCAATATCAATATCTGCATTTGAAAAATTAATCATAATTTCACTTCTATAAGTATCAATTTTTGAAATTATAGTAATTGTACTATAAGTTTTATCTATTTTTTTTAACACTTTTTCAACATTTTTTGAATCTAATACAACTACGATTTGATTTTTACAATAATAATGATTCATTTTAGAACAATCAATATGTAAATTTATCACATTTTTTTCTAAATGATCGATACAAGTTAATTTCACACAATCTTCCATAAATTTCATTTTAACTTCTTTAACCTCCATTAATTTCAAGAAATTAAAAATCTTTTTAAAAATAATAGGAAGATCGTATATTAATTCAACAATGTTTTCTTTTTTTAATGGTTCTAGTACAACACCTTTCCTTTCAATTTGTTCCTTTTTAATGCGTAATGGCGGCCTACCTGGCTTGCGTTTTTTTGTTATTTCTTGCCCTTTAGATCCGAGTTTAGAATTCATTGTTTTTTATAAAATTTAAATATTTATTTTTTTATAATTTAATTATATAATTATATAATTATATAATTATATTTTTTAATATTTAATATTTAATTAAATATTATCATAAAATAATTTAATAATTTTAATTTTATCTTTGATATTTTCAAAATTTAAATAATATTCAATAGTTTCTTTTAATGTGTTTAATCTATAATAAAGTTCTTTTTCACTTCTTACATCTATTTTACCAGTATTTCTTGTTAATTTAAAACAAGATAATACTTTTTTGTTATCTTTATTAATATAAACATCGGGGTTATATCTAATAAATACAATATTATCACAATTAGCATCTTTAATTAATAAATTATTTCGATATTCATAATCATTTAAATATTTTTCTCTATTATGTTGCCCTTCATCACATTCTACAATAATACAATGGGTATGTAATTTAATAAATACATCAGGTCTTCTTTGGGAGCTTCCACCAATTATAGGTTTATCAATAGTTATGTTTAAATTTAAAAATTGTTGTTTGATAAAATCAGTCATATTTTTTTCTTTTATTTTATAGTTTCTTACAATTTTATGTTCTGTAAATATATCAATATAACATTGAAAACAATACCCTTTATATCTTGTATTTACTTGAGTATTACAATCTAATATTTTACACTTTTTATGTCTAACATCAACCATATTATCACTTGCACATGATTTACAATATTCAGGTATTAATTTACTTGATAAATTAAAATTTGCATATTTTCCACATTTAATACAAAATTTATGTAATTTATTTATTAAATTGTCTTTATTTTTACTATGTTCAACACAATATACTCTTTTTTTTTCACCTATAATATTATTAGAAGCATTTTTTATACACCCATCTTCTATACACATGGAAGAAACCATATCAACCATATTTTCTTTTTTATGTGAAGCACAATATAAAGGCAATTTTGAATCAATATAATTAAATGAAGGTCGGGTAGTACACTTAGATTCTAAACATTTAACGTGTTTAATATCAACCATATTATCATATTTTAAAGAACAATTATAGCAATATTCAGGAACGGAACTACCAATAATATTATACGTAGGCTGAACTTTTTTACAATCGATACATTTTTTATAATTTTTCACACAAGACATATTATTTAATTGATGTATAGAACAATATAATCTCTTTGTTTCATTTTCATAATTATAACCAGCTTGTTTATAACAATTTTGATTAATACAAATTCTATATTTTTTATTATTTTGTTTAGAAATATATAAATCAATAGTTAATTCAAATAATTCAATAAATGGGTATTTTGAATCATAATATAAATAAATACTATAACTTAAATTAATAATATTATTAAAAATGTTATTATTAATAATAACATTGTTATTATTAAATTTATTAATATTAATTTTATTATCTTTAAATAAAGTATTATTAATAGAATTAATACATTTTAAATTATAAATATTCATTATATTTTTTATATAAATCATTATTTATAATAATTATATAATTATTATATAATCATAATCAATTTTTAATATAAAAATAATATACTACGATGGTTATATTTAAATATTAATTAATTATTAAAATACAAATAGTTATTTAATTAATTTTTATTTATTTAATATTAATTAAATATTTTTTATCTCATATATTATATTTAGTATAATATATAATTAATATAACTTTTTAGTAAAAAAAAAATGTCACTATCAGCAGTATCAGGAGGTAAACGACGACGACGTCGAACGAGTAAAAAAGGGGGGAAATCTCGAGGCGGTTCCCGAGGTGGCAAAGTTGTGGCCGGAGGTAAAAGACGTAAGTCTAAGAAGTCTAAGAAATCTAAGAAATCTAAGAAATCTAAACGTCGATCTCGCAAATCTCGCAAGTAAATAATTTAAATTGTTGAAAAATAATTAATAATTAACAATTAATAAAAAAATAAACTTATTTTTTTTATTATTTTTTATTAAAAGCTAGAATAATTTGTTCTTTTTCTATCATCATATCATAAATATGATTTTTAGTATTAATAATATTATTAATAGACAATTCTATTATATCTCTAATTATATCATTTACACTCAGGTTTTCTTCAATTAATCTATATACATTACCATTAAAGTTATCAAAAATATCTTTTTTAAATTTATTAATAATATAATCTAATATTGAAACATATGTTAAATAAGATTCATCAATTTTAGTTGATAATGAAAAATAAAATTCATATAGTGAACTTATAAATACATTTGATATATCATTATTATTAAATAGAATGTTAGATATATAAATATCTTTTTCTACACTATCTTTATATGGATGTTTTTTAATATGTTTATTAACGTGATTCATTAAATTTGCCAATATTTTATTAGTTAATTTGTTATAAATTGTTTCATCATCAAATATATCAAAATTACTATTAATGCTATTATAAAAATCACCAATAGGTGACGGGTTTACTTTTTTTAATATTTTATTTTCTATTATTTTATTATAGTATTCTATTCTATTAGATTTTGTATAATTAATTAAATTATATACATCTATATTATTTAATACTATATTTTTTATATTTATATCATTTTCCAAATTTGTATGTATATTTTTTATAATATTTTTATTAGTTAATATTCTATAATTTATAAAATCTATAGTATCTAATACTAAAATATTATTATCATTATCTTCATTATAATTTATCAGATACATGTTATTATTTTTGGTATTTGTATTTTTATTTAAATTATGTATCATATTATTCTTTTTAATAAATTTAGAATTTATACCATTTTCTGTATTAATATCTAATTCTTTATTTATTAGATTATTTAGATCATAGTTAATTAGATTACCATTTTTATACATAATAATAATAGAAAAATTTATATTAATCTTATTAGTATAAATTTTACATATATTATACAATTCTTTACATATATTATCTATATTTGTTTTTCCTTTTATTAAATTAAGTAATTTACTTAATTTAATATCTAATAATTTATAGATTATATCATAAATATTAAATAATTCTAAATTATTTTTATATAAAGAAATTGGTTTCAAGTTATATGTTTGTAAATTTTCATATTTTACTATATTATAATTTTTATTAGATATAATTTTAGATTTACTTATTTTATTATTAAACAATAAAATGTTATTTTTATCATTTTCTGTAATATCATTTATATATAAAATTATATCTTCATTATTAATAGAATTATATATAAATTGTATACAAATTATATACAAATCTATAACTAAATTATTAATCTTATAATTTTTATTATCGCTAGAATTTATAGTATTATTTAAAATATCAAAAATTAAATAATAATTATCATTTTTTGTATATATAACATCTTTATTTAAATTTATATATATAAATGAATTATTATATATATTATTAATTTCTTTATATAATTTTAATACATTTTCTACGTCTACTGAAATATAATTATTTAATAATATATCATGAATATGTGTATTAATTAAAATATTATTTTTATTGTATATATTTTTATATACATTATATTCTTTTAATATTTGATTTTTATTGGTGTTTATATTATTTTTTTGTGTATTGCTAATATCTACTTTAATATCTGTAAATATATCAAAATCTATATAATATATATATAATTCTAATATAATATTTAATGTATTAAAATGTTTATATATATTAAATGTAAATAATATATAATTATCAACATCAGATGAAATTGTATTTATATTATTAATATCTACTGATATTTCATTTATTTTTTCTAATAATAATTCAACATTTTTATTTTTAATTAAATCAAAGATATTAGAATATAAAACATTATCATTTACTAATAGTATTTCTAATGATGGTAAAAAATTATGATATATTTTTATTATAGATTTAATTATATTTAAATTATGTTTAATTAATTTATTTAACGTATTATCATTATCCATATTAATTTTTTTATTAATATATATTATTCTATATTAATTTAAATATATAATACTTATATATTATATTTATTAAAAATAATAGAAAAATATATTATATTTTTTAATATAAAATATGAAAAATATCATTGACGTAATACCACGTTCTTCCCATATAGATAATAGTATGAAATTTACATCATCTGAAAACAATCCACATTTAAATAAATCAGATTCTAGTGAATCTATAAATGATTTACAACCTACTGATGTAATACAAACTGTCACACCAGTTGCATCTAAAATGCATATTGATATTTTTAGTATATTTAGTACATATAAATATCATATTTTAACATTTATAATTATTATTATACTAATTCTTGGGATATATATATTATATAAAAAATATATATCAGATAATGAAAAAAAGAAGCAGAAAATAAATAATGAGAATGATAAAAAATTACAAGAAGAAAAAGATAAAAAAATTAAAGATATTTCTAAATTTGTAATTGATACAGAATATGATTCTGATATTTCGGAAGATGAAGAAGAAATTGAAGAAGAAGTTGAAGAAGAAAAAGTTGAAGAAGTAGTAGAAGAAGATGTAATTGATATTAATAATAAATTACATACTATTTCAAATGAAATTGACAATTATACAGAAAAAGAACAAATTTATAATACTTCAACACCAACTGGTGAATATATTGATTACATTATAAATAATAACCATGATTTGTCATTATATAACCATGATAGTGCAACAATAGAAGAAATTAAAGAGGAGGAAGATGAAGAAGATGAATTTAATATTCCAAATTTAGATATTGTTTCAAATGTTATAGACAAGGATTTAGATAATTTAGATGAATTAGAAGAAGAAACTAAATTGGAAGATAATGACGAATCACCAAAGGTTGACTATATAGCAAAATTTAAAGAATTAGATAAAAAAAAATAAAATAATTATATAGATAAATGATTATATTTTTTTTTTAAATAAAAAATAATTAATTTGCTATATATTTATAAAAAATTGAATTTTAATCTAAATATATACTCTGTATATATTTATATATATACAAAAAAAATTGAATTATATTACATAACAAATATAATAATATAATAAAAATGGAAAGTGTACAACAAGCAGTAAGTGTAATCAGTGAACCAATTAAGGTAAAGAAGACTAAAAAGACTAAAAAGTCAAAGGTTATAGATGGTGTAGTAGTTGATACTAACGTAACCGATACAGGTAAAAGTAAAGGTAAAAGTATGAAGAAAGTAAAGTCATCTACAAGTGTAAGTACAGATGTGATTGTAGAACGACCAGCTACTAAGAAGGTTGTTAAATTTGTTGAAGAATTGATATATATTCCAGTACCACGAGTACGTAATTATATTAATAAGATTAAGATGAATCGTTCTATTGAAGAAGTTCTAACTATTGTTAGTGAAGCAGAAAAGAGTGGAACAGAGTTATCTACAGTATTATCTGAAAGTCATATGGAAACTATTGGTAAATATATGGAAACTCGTGAAAGTATTGAAACAAGTGTTGAAAAGAAGTGGGTAGAAGATGGAAAGAAAGAAGAAGATAAACCATCTTTTAAGAAGTTGTCAGAATTATCTGCATATGAAATTGCAGGATTTGCTATTTCTAAACTTAAATATAAGTTTAGTAATGATTCATTCCAAGTTGTATCTATTATGTTAGATCGAGTTATTATGGAAATTACTGAATTGACAATTAAGAATGTATTGTTAAGTAAGAAGTCAACTATTGTTCCGGAATTTAGTGTTACTAATGGTAATACTGAAGGTCGTTTATATTCATTATATTCTAAATCTCAAACATATTTACGTCAATTGGAATTACTAAATGCACCACCAAGTGAAGAAACAAGTGAAGAAACACCAGTGGTTGAATCTGAATCTGAACTACATGATGATACTACTATTAATTTTGAATTTCACGTTCGAAAGATTGTAAATAAGTTAAAATCAACTAATGAAGATTACAGTAACATTAAGATTAGTAAGACATATTGTACATATTGTTCTAATATTGTTTTGGATATTTTGGATCGAGTTGTTGCAGTTTTGACTATAATTGTGAATACTATTCACAATAAGACAATTACAAAGGATATTTTCAGTTCTATATTTCAAATTATGTTAATTGATAATGGAGTTGATGTTGAATATGTTTCAAGTTTAGCTGAAGAAGTAACTGGAGTAATGAGTCAAGTCATAGTTGAAAAGGCAACAAAGGCAGCAAAGGCTAAGGAATTAAAAGCTAAATTGTAATTATACATAAATATACATAAACATACATAAAAAAAACATAAAAAACATAAAAAACATAAAAATATACATATTAATTTTATATTTATTTTTTTTTCAAAATACTTTTAGGTTTCTTTTTTTTTGATTTTTTTGATTTTATAAAAATAGATTGAATTGGTTCTTGAAAGTGTACATTTTTTTTTATTTTTTTCGTTAATTTATTAAGATTTTGGTTAGTTAAATCTTTAATATATTTAATTAATGGTATTTGTTTATTAATACATACAATTAATGTTTTTATAAACAAATTAATTTCTTTATCTTTATTATAATCACCAAATGATATACGTATAGTTCCCCTTTTTATGTCATCTGTAACATTTAAATTGTGTATAACATGGGATGAATCTTTATTTTTAGTATTACACGCAGAACCAATAGATATTATAATACCATACTTTTCCAATTCTTTTTTTAATAATACATTACAAAATTTCTTTTTATGTGAAACTACAGATAATAATATAGTATTTGGTAAATATAAATCTGTTTTATTTCTATGTGGTCCATATAAAACTATCAACATGTCATGTTTAGTTTTATAATCGTCAATTTTTAATAAATATTTATCTAAATATGTAATCGTAATATATTTATTTATACCATCTATACATTTATTTCTAAATTCTAATAATTTTTTATTTTTATTATTTCTATTAATAAAATTTGTCTGCAGTCCACATAAAGCACCAGCTATATGTGGTACAGATTCTGTACCACCTCTTAATCCACCTTGTTGTGAACCATTAATTATACTTTCTAATTCATATCCATTAATTAATTCATTATTAATAATAATCATTCCAATACCAGTTGGTGAATAAAATTTATGAAACGATACAGAAATTGCATCAATATTGTTTTCTTTTAAATTAATTTTTTGTTTTCCGAATATTTGTATAGCATCTGTATGCATTGGTATTTTATTTTTATGTGCAATTCTTCCAATTTCTTTAATATTATTAATTGATCCAATTTCATTGTTGGCAAACATAATACTAATTAAACAAGTGTTTGATTTAATATGTTTTTCAACTTCTTTAGGATCTATAATACCAAACACATTTGGTTTAATTTTTGTTAATTCTATACAATTATATTTATTTAAACTTTCGCAACAATCTATAATTGAATTATGTTCAATAGCTGATATTATAACGTGTGGTTTTTTATTAGTTAATCTTTTATATGAAATGGTTGTAGATCTTATAATAAAACTATTTGATTCTGAACCACCGCTTGTAAAAATAACAGTATATTGTTTTTTATTTACACCACAATGGTTTAATATATATTGTTTACTATAATTAATTAATTCATTTGATTTTTTAGATAATATATTATTTGTAGATGGGTTACCATATAAACTTAACCATTTTGTCATTTCTTTAATAGATTCATTACTTTGCTTTGTAGTACCGTTATTATCAAAATATATAATTTGTTTCATTTTATATTAAAAATATAATACTATATAAAAAAAAATATTTTTTTTTTTAGATTAATATAATAGAAATGTATAATAATAATAATGTATAATTTTATAATTTAAATATATCATAATTATTATTATTCTATTTTTTCATCTATGTTAAAATCTATAGATTTATAACTATCATTATCAGAATCATATGAACTATCACTTAAATTTGTAAATGTAAAATAATTAGTAAAACTAAATAAATAATTATATATTTGAGTAAAATATGAAGTTTTTTTATATAATGTTTTATTAATTTTTATAATTTCTTTTTTAATAATATTTATATTAATATTACATAGTTTAATGTGTTCATCTTGTTTTAATTTAATATTATTTATATCAGTCATCATACTTGTCATATAATATGATAAATTATGATTTTCATCACCAACATCACACCTGCTAATGATATTTGTCATTTTGTCTAATATATTTTTTTTTAAATTATTTATTTCACTTTGGTTTTTATTTATTTGATCAACTAATTTATTTATTTCAATGTGTAATTTATCTACATATGAATTATTTTCCCATCTTAATTCATCGTATTTTTTTTTACTAATAATATTCATAATTAATATATTTTAAATATAATTAATATATTTTAAATATAATTAATATATTTTAAATATATAAAATATATTTAAAATAAAATTAATTATATAAATTTAATATATATATAGTTATAATAATATATATTGAATTATGAGTTTAAATAAGTTACAAAAGTTTTTAAATATTCCTATTGAAAAAATAGAAAAATTAACTATACTTGATATATCAAATAGTGACATAGAAGTCATTCCAAAACAGTTAACTAAATTAGTTAAAATAAATTGTGCTAATTCTAAAGTTACAAGGTTACCAAGCGATTTAGATAATGTTAAAGAATTAAATATTGACAATACAAATATTGCAACTATTCCAAAACAATATGTTAAATTGACATCTTTAACATGTTCTAATAATAAATTAATTTCTAAAATTCCAAGTACATTAACTAAGTTAGAATATTTAGATTGTAGTAATGTACCAAATTTACAACGATTACCGAATACATTTGATAAACTAAAAACTTTAAATATATCAAAAACGGATATAATGAAATTAAATCCAAATTACTTTCCTAAATTAACTAGTTTAAATGTTTCACACACACCCTTTAATAAATTATCAAAATATTTTGATGAGTTGACAGAATTAAATATTAGTAGTACTGATATTGATCGAATTGCAAAAGATTTCACAAACTTGAAAAAGTTAGACGTATCAAATACAGATGTTAAGAAAATTCATAAAGAATTTAAAAAGTTAACACATTTAAATGTATCACAAACCCCTGTTACAACTATTTCAAAAGATTTTAGTAAACTTGTAGACTTGGATGTAAGTAAAACTGATATTAATAGAGTACATAAAGAGTATGAAAATTTAAAGAAAATTAACGTATCTAAAACTGAAGTATCTAAATTACATAAAGAGTATACAAAATTAGAATATATTAACTTGACTGATTCAGCTGTAGAAAAACTATCTAAGAATTTTGATAAATTAACAACTATCGTTAACAAAAAAGAACATGATGTTACTGGTATGTCATTAAATAATATTTATAAAGCAAACATATTGTAAAAAAATTGAATATAATATCCATTAAATTATAATATAACTATGTCTTTATTTGATAATCAAAACATTAATATACATTCATTAAATAACTATGAAGAAAATAATAAAAAGGTCATTGAATTAGAAAATTGTAAAAATTTTAATGAATTTCACAAGCTTTATAATAAATTATATAATTGTTCGGTATGTGAAACAAGTACAAACATTATTTTAACTAAAAATAATTCTTCGTTTTGTAAACAATGTTATACGTATTTATCTAATAAAGAAAAACACTGTAAACATGGTATCAATAAATTATTTTGCCATCCTTGTTGTAATCCATCTATAAATTTCTTAAACTGTACTACAAAAAACAATTTATAAAAACTAAAAAACAATTTATAAAAACTAAAAAAAAAAATATTTTTTTTAATTATAAATTACATTATATGCCCGACTCCATCACCTAATATTAATATATCTAATGCTACAGCATTAATTACAAGATCTGCTGTATTTTCCGAAGATATATAATCTGAATTATAACCTAGATATAATTCTCTCGCTTGTTTTGTATTAAAATGTCCAGATGGTTGATAATCCCCTGGGTATAAATTAAAATTTACAGCAAATACACCAGGGTCAACAGGAGTATTAATTTTATGTTTACCATAAGTATAAGGTATATATGAATTGTAAAATTGAGAAGGAAAATTATTTTTAATCATAACACCACTTGATTGTAAATATATATCAGTTACATGGTTATGTGATTCTTTATAATTAAATGGATGATTAACACCATGTATGGCACCTGCAGGTTTATTAATATTATTAATTTTTGAAAACCTATGCCAATCTTCCATATTAGGATCAGTATATTCATTTTTTAAATTAGATGTAATATTCTGCGTTGGTCTAATTCCAAAATAAATAGTTTCAATGCAATGATTTAAAGATTGTAATAATATACAATCTTTATTTTTTTGTACATTAGTACTCATATTTTTATGAGTACGAATAAGTTGAAACCCAACACGCTTAATAAATATATCATGTATATCTGGTTGAACAAATAAATTATTAATATATAAATCAAATTTAGTTATTTTTGGCGTAGTAATTATAGGATTTGTTATATTTTTAGAAACTGGGTTACAAATAACTCTTAACAATTGTTCTTTTTCTGCTAACTTAAAATTTATAAAACGTTGACCATATGGTAAACACACTGACGGTACTGATAAAGCAGAATTAGTATTAAACCAAAACAATAAAGGTATGAATAATTCAAGATCAGGGTGTTTTTCTTTATATGTTTGATGTCCATTTAATAATTTTACAACTTTTCTTGAACTATTTGGTATTTTACCAGATGCATTATCTGAATAATTATTATACCCCTTTTGTATTGTTTCTTGACCCATCATGCGATGCCAACCTTCCATTTTATCAGTACTAACTTTAAATTGTCTATGAATATTATATGCATCACTACCATAACTATCTAATGAATTTCTATATATTTCTAATGATGTATTTTGACAAATACGTTCACCTGGCCAGTCACACCATCTATATATAGGAACGTCAGCTTTAGTTAATTTAGAAGTTAAATTAGTAACTGATGTTTTTGGAGCCTCAAGAACGATATGTAAACACATATCATGAAAAAAGTCACCAAAAGATGGGATACTTAATTGACATTTTGATCCTAACGTGGCATGAGATAAAGAAACTTTATTATATTCATATGCGACTGCTGCAAATGGTTTAAAATAACTTTTTACAAATACTCTATGTGTTAATTCAACATCTTGAAAATTTTTATCAATTGCTGCCAATCTAGAGTTTAAAAATTCTGAAGCATGAAGTGTATGATCATAACCACATGATTCTAATAAATTATAACAAGTTCGTTTTTCCATATTATATTTCTATATATACTATATAGGATAATTAATATTTAATTAACAAATAATTAAATTTTAGAAATAAAAAAAAGAAATGTAAAATTAAATTATTGTTAAATCAAATTTGTCATAAAGTATATTAATTTGTGTCATCCATTTATATCCAGCATAATTATTATTAGTATTTAAATATCTTGATATAGATTTTCTACTTACTTTTTTTGGTCCATCTAAATAAGTCATATTATTTTCCATATTTGACAAACTATTACTTTTATATATTTTTTTATTTATAATATCAATAGCATAATAAAAAGATGAAAATTTTTTTAATAATCTAGTTTTCATTTTGTTATAATCAATTTCTAATATTTCTATAATTTTTTTTTCAATATCTGTTAATTTTTTATTTAAATTTAATTTATTATCACTATCTGGCGATAAAATACTATATATTTTATTTCCAACAGAGCATAACCATCGTTCTTCTCGTATGTTATTTTTTATGATTTGAAAATTCATATTTTGCAATTCTGTTTTTATTTCATCAAAATTATTATACCTTTTGTTAAAGCTCAAATCTTTATTATATGAATATAAATTAATTTTATCTAATATTAGTTTCTTTTTACAATATACACACCCATTCTTTTTACTTTGTTGTAAATGGTCATATGTTACAGTAAACTTATGGTTAAATATAGATAAACATTCAAAGTCTAACTTACTTACATAACCTTCATATTCACTTATTAATTTTAAATTATATTTTTTTAATTCTTCATTTATACTTTCTTTTGTTAATCTATAATTATTATATTCATGGTTATTATTAGTAGAAACATTCATATTACAAATTCGTTCTTCTTCCATAATTTTCTCACTTTTTTCTTTTAAATATTCATATGTATTTTCTATCGCCTCAATAGTTTTTATTTCTAATGTTTTATAAGTATGGTAATATTCTGTTAAAATATTATTAATATTATTATTAATTTTGTTTTCAAAATATTCAAATTCTTTAATAATTCTAATTAAATAGTCAATATGGATTTGGAATAATTCTGACGGTTGAGTTGATTTACTATCAACATCTCTATATTCAAAATTTTTCAATTTACTAAATATATATTGTTCAAATTGTTTTCCGCTTGTACATTCCATAATAAATATATAACGGTATTTGTCGTCTTTAGTCATTCCAGAATTATAATTTCGTAATCTTGAACTTAAATTTTGAGTAAACCCAACTTTAAATATACTATCTTTTGCATTTTTTGTGGATACAGCTATATAAATATAATATAAATTAATTAAAAATTTCTCCTTTATTAATAAAGCTGTTTGTTCACTATTCTTTCTTTTTTCTTCAATTAATTCTTGTTTTGATTCTTCTAATAATTTATTTGATTCATTTAATTGATATTGATTCTGATATTCTAAATAAAATTTAAATACCTTTTCAAGCTCTACATAATATTCTCTTATTTCTTTTGCTTTATTTGTCCTTAATAACATTAGACTTAATTTAAAACAATCAGGAGACACAATTAAATGTTTTGTCTTATTATGCGTATTTATTTCGTTATTTTCTAGTGCCAAAACTTGGCACTTAGAACTTTCTTGAAACTCTTTATTATTTACCAATTTATAATCATATTTTTCTTCAAAATTATCTTTCAATATACTTAAATAATCTTGTTTATTCTTTTTAATTTCACTTCTATTAAACCCCATCCAAACCAACATATCATTATCAATATATATCCATTTATCATTTTCAATATTATCCAAAAATTTATCAATATATAATTCATTATATTTATATTTAACTTCAATTAATAATTCTTTAATAGTTAGTAATTTGTCATTTTTAATTATAATATCGGTTAAATTGTATTTATTTAAAATATTTAGTTGATTCATTTTTCTTTTTTTTTTATATATTATACTACAAACATATCTTTAATTCTAAAATCAAAAAAAAAAATTTAGAAATTGTTTTTTTATTTTATAACTCTCAGTAGAATTAATGAATTATGTAGTATATCTCATGATAGCACTTCCGTCAGAAATCAATAGGAAATTAATGGCCGAGGCGTTGACAATAAGATCTCCAGTTTTTCCGGCCTCAATCCAAGTCGACGTATACTTGAAATAAAACTCACGAGCGCGCGAAACATTGATATGTCCTGAGGGTTGATAGGAACCAGGAAATAAGTTAAATGTAATCATAAAAAGGCCCGGATCAGTTGGACAAACGATGTTCCATCCACCATAAGTGTAAGGAATGTACGAGTTGAAAAATTGAGAAGGCAAGTTGTTATACAATTGGATACCGTGTGCTTCCACCGAGATGGTCGTAACATGGTTAACTTCTGACTTAAGATGGTAAGCGGTGGTATGACCAGAAAGTGCGGTACCATCTGGATTAGCATTGCTGACCAATGAGAAACGATGCCAATCTTCCATAGCTGGATCAACAACACTGAGTTGATCATTAAGAGAAGACCTGGTAGCATTAGGAGTGATATTAGCGGTTGGGCGGATACCAATATACATGGTTTCGATTGGCCACTTAAGTTGTTGTAATAGAATATTATCAGAAGCTTTGTTAACATTAGTTATTTGACGTCGATGTACTCGCACAAGACTGAAACCAATACGTTTAATAAAGATATCATGAATATCTGGTTGTACGAAAATATTATTAATATAAAGTTCACAAGTAGTAATAGCTGGGGAAGTAATAGTTGGGGCACTAGTAATACCTACAGCAGCTGGATTACTAATAACACGAAGTAATTGTTCCTTGGTTGCTAAATCAACCTTAATATATCGTTGTCCATAAGGAATGGCAACTGAAGGAATAGACAAAGCTGGGTCGGTATTAAACCAAAACAATAGAGGAATAAATAATTCAAGATCATCATGAACTGGTTTGTACGTTTGATGTCCGTTAAGGATACCAAATGTAGCACGCGACGAAAATGGCACAACCAAAGCTGTTCCGGTTTCATTATAATCATGGTAAGCTTGTTGTTCAACTTCTTGTCCCATATTACGGTTCCATCCGGCCATCTTATCAGCACCAACTCGGAATTGACGATGCATATTGTACGTATCACTATAGTAATCATCAAGAGGATTTCCGTTAACATCGAAAGATACTCGTTGACAAATACGTTCACCTGGATAATCACACCAACGGTACACTGGTACATCAGCAACTATATTACTTCCAGTTGTAGTAAGAGATGGGGTTGGAGCTTCAAGAACCATATGTAGAACCATATCATTGAAGAAATCTCCGAATTGTGGAATACTAAATTGAAGTTGAGATCCAAGGGTAGCGTTAGAAAGCGAAACCTTGTTATATTCATAAGCCATAGCAGCGAATGGTTTGAAATGAGCATTCATAAACAGAACATGCGTCTTTTCAATATCAGCAAGGGTTGGATTTTCATCCTCAAGTCCTTGTCGTGACTTTTTAATTTCAGCAAGTCGAGCACTTAAGTACTCCGTTGCCATCAAAAGCTTATCTTGCTTTCCGTCATTTGTAATAAGTTGAAAAATACCACCTGTACTCATTTGTGTCTAGTGTTATTTTATTATTAGATAAAAAATAGAATTAATATATATTATATATTATTATAAATAAATAATTAATAAAAAAAATTAAATAATTGATTAATTATTATTTATAGAATTTATTATTAATTCAAATTTACAACTATGAATAAAATCACAACCATTAGTACAATCGCAATTATAATACATGTATAATAATTCAATATAATTAATATCACACTTATCTTTATACTTATTTATAATTTTTAACAAATTATTTAATTTAGTTTTGATTTTTGTATAATTTCTTTTTGTATTAACATAGAAAAGATCTGGATTAAATCTTATAAATAAAGTAGGTAAACCATTAGATAAATATATATTATTCATTCTTACAAATTCACATTCTTTAGTATATTGTTTATGTTGGTCTTCGTCACACTCAATCACAATAAAATGTGTATTACAATCAATCAAGAAGTCTGGAAAATATGTACCGCATTCCCGTTGTGTAGATTTATTATATATAAATTCAATATTATTTTTAGTTAAAAAGTCATATACAACTTTTTCTTTCTTTTTTTGTCTTGCATCTGGGTTACAATATGAACATAATTTAATATTTTTTCTTACTTCAAATAAATTACAACTTTCACATCTATTTGAATTATAATTATACATATTATCTTTTTTATGTGTTACACAATAAAGTTTATTATTTTCTTTTGTACCAAAGCAAGCCTCAATTAAACAATTTTCATGTTGGCATATTTTAACTTTATTAGAAACCATTCCTTCCTCTCTATGATTAATACAAAATAACACTTTTGTTTCACCTTTCTTTTTATAAGAAGCATATTCTTCGCACCCTTCAGTAATACAAATTTTTTTATTTTTATCAACCATACCTTTTTCAGCATGTTCTAAACAATATTTACCCCCTTTAACATTTATAAAATTATATCTTGATCTTTTATCACATTCTTCAAACGAACATTGTTGAATTTTTGCTTCAGAACCATCTTGTTTATGATCTTTACAATATTCTTCATTATTATAAATAAAACTTGGTACTTTTGTACACCCATCGTATACACAAGTTTTATCTTTATTTAATTTTTTCATACCATCTTCCTTATGTGTATTACAATATTCTTTAAATCCATTATTACCACATGTTGCTATAGATATACAATCTAAACCATCTTCATATTTAAATTTACACAATTTATTTACACAATTTCTATATTGGCCATTATTATTTCCAACGTTATTACCTGGGATACATTTTTTACAATACATAGGTGAACAATCTTTTAAATTATATGTAGCAGTTATTTTATTACAATTTATACACAATTTATTAGTAGTTGTTTTATCTTTTTTTCCCTTTTTTATTATATCCTTAGGATTAGTTTGACATTTAGTACAATGTGTTTTAATATCATTTTTATCTTTTGTTGCTGCATGTAAACATTCAATAGTTAAACATATTTTTCTTGATTTATTTACCATATTGTCTTTTTTACATTCATTGCAATATTTATATCCTTTTTCATTTTTATAGTTATACATAGCATTATTGGAACAATTGTCTGTAATACAAATTTGTTTACCCATTTTTAATATTTTATAAATTATATATATAATTTATTCAATTTTTAAAACAAAAAAAAATAATTTTATAATATGATATATTTTAGTTTAAATTAATTACAAATCATTTTTTGTATTATATAAATATTATTTTTTATTCTATTGTATTTGATTTTATATTAATTTTTACTTTAGATTAATTAAATATTATTAAATATTTTGTCATACTATATTTTTATTTTTCACTTTTTATTTTATTTTTTAACATATAATTATAAACACACATATATAAAACTTACCTAACCTAAAACTACTTCCTAATTACAATTGCTCCACCCAGTTTTTTTTCCAGAAATTTATATTATGATTAATTAATAATTTTATAAAGTAAAATACCATATACTACTGACAGTTAGTATATATTTGGCCTGGTATAATACCCGATAAATAGAGCCCCATAATAAATAAAGTGCTATAAACAAGACTTACCTATATAGTTATTTATTATTTATTATCAATTAATATAATATGTATAAACAATATAATATAATATATTATTAAAGAATACAGTAAACCGTATTAATAAAACACGTATCATCCATTGACGACTGTAAACCCCAATAGTAATATATTATATTGAGTAATAAAAGAATACTAACAAAATTTAGTTAATTGTATACTTTATTCGTTTCATTAAATATAATTTAACTAACATTTTTTCACCATGCTTAAGGTGGATATAAATTTATGTATATATATTTATATACATATATTATATTTAAATAATAATTAATTAACATTTTTTATATTTCAAATGTTGATATAAATTTGACAAAGTTTTAAAAGGGTTTTTACACCCATTACATATAAATTTAACAGTATCTTCATCTTCATAATAATATCTATAAAATTTCTTACCTTTATAAATTTCTATAATTGGATTATCATTATTTAGTTTAATAGATAATTTATTATAATAATGATTTTCTGTACAAGCAATTTTCTTATTTAAATGTCTATATAATGATGAACGTTGACTATATGATATTTGACATATATTACATGTATATAATATAACATCCTTTTCATTATCATATTTATAATAAAATTCTTTATCATTATAAATTTTAATAACTTTTTCTCCATAATATTTTATTCTTAACATTTCATCACAATCAGATTGACGTACAAAATGTTCATTAAGATCACTTTTACGTTTAAATCTATGAAAACATTTATTACAAATATATGAGTCTATAACTAAATTAAAACTTTTTTTAGATGAGTTTACTGTATCTTCATATTTTTTCTTTAATATATAATATTCATTATCATCTTTATATAATATTTCAGATTCAATTAATTTATTTTCTTCTAAATATTCTTTTGTTAAATAATCAATATCTAAATCTTTTGTAAATTGTGATCTTTTTTCTGGTTGACGTGGTGGGTCATTAATTGGTATATTTGTAATTTTTTCTGGTATATCCATTTTTAACGGTGTATTTTTAGTATAAAATTGTTCTTTAAATGATACACTATCAATTAAATTATTATAATAATCAATAGAATTGTTATAATTTTTACATACATTCTCTACTATTAATTTTAACATTTTAAAGTTTAAAACATATATTTCCTTTGAATTTTTATCTTTAAAATTACATAATATATTACCAACTACTGATTCTAATATGACGGCATTATTAGTTTCATAAAAGCAACAATAATAATATTTATCTTTGCTATTTCTTCCACAATTATAACTACATAATCTATTTTTTAAATTATTAGTTTTTCCAATTTTATAAGTATTCTGTTTTGAATATAAGTCTGTTGTTGCTATATATAAATAATCATCTTTATCTATAACATTAAAATTTATAATATTATTTGTTAAATCTTTATTTTTACATTGTTCTTCTTTTAATTCACTTTCTTTTTCTTCTAATTCGTTATATGTTTCTTCTAATTGATTATTCTTTTCTTCTAATTGATTATTTTTTTCTTCTAATTCATTATTCTTTTCTTCTAATAATAATTCCTTATATTGATTTTGATATTCTAAATAAAATTTAAATATCTTTTCAAGTTCAATATAATATTTCTTAATTTCTTTTGATTTATCAGTTCTTAATAACATTAAACTTTGTTTAAAACAATCTGGAGATACAATTATATGTTTTGTCTTGTTATGGGTATTTATTTCTTTGTTTTCTAAGGCACCTAAGAGCAGCTTAGAACTTTGTTTAAATTCTTTATTATTTATTAATTTATAGTCTATATCTTCTTCAAAATTATTTGTTAATATTCTCATATAATTTATTTTACTATTTTTTATTTCATTATATGAATATCCAATCCAAATTAACATATCATTATCAATATATAACCATTTATCATTTTCAATATGATTCCAAAATTTATCAATATATAGTTCATTATAATCATAATTAATAATATTTAATAATTCTTTTACTGTTAATATTTCACAATTTTCTTTAATTATATCAATTATTTTATCTTTATTAAAAATATTTAGTTGATTCATTTTCTATTTTATTTATATATTAATATATAAACTTATATTTAAATGATAATTAAAAATAGAATTTAACATATATCATTACGATTAGTTGGTTTATAGGGTAAATCGTCAAACTTTTGACAAATCAATTTCCAATTGTTGTCATTATCTATTAATGTCTTGTTCCCTTGGAGGTGAATACAACAAAGTATATTACGGCGGCGTTTTGGGCAAATAATGACGATTTCGAGGATTTTGTAGAGTAAGTAAGGGTAATATATGCAGTTCAATTTTGTCTTAGGTTTTATATTATTGTATGTTTTAACGGATTTATCAAAATAATTGAAAAGTAAGCTTAGTTCAGAGTGTGTCAATTGCGGGGGAGTGATGCCGGTTATATATTTTCTGATAAGAGGGATATGATCATTATAAACAGATAATTTCGTTTCTTTTAAATATTTTCTAAATTGTTCTATAGATATTTTTTTTTTATTTTTAATACCATCTCTTTTAATACAATTTTCAATTTTATCAATAAATTTTTTATCAATAGTAGTATTTTCTTTAGCTTGTATTCTATCAATCCAATAACGGCAATGTCTAGAAGGTATATAACTACCGTGTTTATATCTATTTCCCTCTTGGTTATAAAATTGGCTATCTTGGAAAATAGTACCAATTAAGTTTTTAATATTTCCACACTCTACACAAATAAGTTCACTAGTATTAGATCTAATAATCATTTTAAATCCACAATCACAAATATCATAATTAACTTTATCAATATTATAATCTATAATAGTTTTTTGATATTTATTTAACAATTGTTTAATGGTGCTAATAATTTTTTTATCTACAATAGATTCATAATCATTAAAAATATATAAATTAATAAAGTCTGTAATATAATAATGATATGAATCTAATTTACCATATATATCTTCACTTGAAATAAAATTACTAAATTGGCTAAAAATATGTTTATATAATTTATTAAAATTAATAGTGTTATTTTGAATATTTTTATTACTATTCATAAAATCATTAATATTAAATAATTTTTTAATATTTAATTGTTGTAAAATGTTTTTAATATTATCTTGTAATAATTCTTTATCATAAATAATATTATTAATATTAATATGATTTTTTTTTAGAAAATAATAATTAGTAATATGGTAAATAATATTATTTTCGTATAGATCACTAAAATCAATAAATTTATTATATCTATTTTTCAATAATAAAATATTTTTATTTAAATATTGATATTTTAAATAAATAAAATATTCATGATTTTTATTAGAATAATTCTTAATATTAAATATATTTAAGTTTTTATTAATATGTAAAATTACATCTGAAAAATTACTAACGTCTGAATCAATAAAATCATAAGAAAGTTTATCAATAATATTATCATATAGATGATTGTTAATAATTGGCATTAAAGTATTAATTAAATAATCATTAATTAATTGTATAATTTGTATTTTTTCATCTATATTATTTATTAAATGTTCTAAATTACCCATATTATATTATAAAAAAATATATTATTATATATTTTATATTTAATATATTATTATATATTAAATATAAAATTATAAGTATATATAGATAATTATATTTTTATAAAGTTTATAAAAAAAATGAGTACCCATTCAGCAGCATTAGAAGATAAGATTCAAAAACAGAAAGATCTTGATGATTTTATTTTAAATATTCAAGAACATTTAAGAGAATGTAACGAAGAGCCAAATAAACTAGATGAGTTAACAGATGATCAAGTCCTTGCACTACATAAGTTTAAAAACCCATATGGAACAACAATTTCTGGATCAAGTGAAAAATTTACATGTTTATCATATACTAACTTACGGGAAAAATATATTGAAAAGGAAATTATAACAGCATTTGTTGGATACGAATATCGTGCATGTGATGAACATGAAGTTGATGATGAAGATTTAAAATGTGTTATAGATAATGAAATGTTTAAAGAAGAAATAACCAATCCAGATAGTTTGGATGAAGAATATGTAAATATAAAACAAAATGAATTGTATATAAAAGTTAAATCTGAATATATACGAACTTATTGTAAAGATATTGAAAATTTTGAAACTATTATTAATGATATTAATTTAATTAAACAATATGAATTGTCATTAGACGATGAATTATTAATTAATAAAACAGTATCAGAACAATTAGAGGAATTATTTAAACCAAACATTGTATTGAATGTAGAAAAACTGAATGCATATAAACATGAGGAATGTAAAAAGCAAGCTATTGAAGAACAAAAGGTTATTAAAAAGTTTTTAAATAATTTATTTGAATATAATCCAGATGTTCACGTGAGATCATCTCATAATTCAAAAGAAGCAAAGTTAGACAAAGGACGAAAAGAATTAAAACCATCATCTGATAAAGACAATACTTCATCAATGGATGAATTAACTTTATTAGAAACAAAGATACCACCTAAGGATACATACAATAGATTTAATTTATATAAAGAAATCAATTATGAAGTAATTAGAGAATGTGTTAAAAATATTTATGGATTATATCCAGATTTAGAAATTGCTTTTAATATTTTTGATCAATTTAATTCAGTAGATGAAGCAAATGCTTATATTGAAAAATATAAGAATAAGGTTATTACAGATATTAAAGTAGTATCAAATAATAAATGGACGTTTGCTGGACCATTTAAACAAAATAGAGAACGTATGTCGTTTTATAATGATAATACAAGTATATTAGAAAATATGATGAAACAAATGCAAGATGATGCTAAGATTGGAGGTGCTTTAGTTAAAGATAAGGTCATAAAGAAGAAAATTAAAAGCGTTAAGGAAGTTGGTCCAGATCATCCAAATTTCTTACAATATAAGGCAGAGCATGCTACACAACTTACATTAGATGGGATAGGAAAAGAAGTTGACGAAAATGCACCGATACGTATTGTAGAAGAAATTGAAGTTAATGCTGAAACTGGAGAATTAGTAGATGAAGATGGATGCCCAAAGGATGCATTAGAAATTGATATTTTCCACGTTAATGCTGCAGATGGTAGTATGACTACATCAAAAATGTATACTAAATCACATGCTCCTGGTGAAAACGATTAATTAAATAATTAATAATAATATTAAATAATATATTTTTTTTTAATATAAATATGTATGTTTTATTTAAAAAAATAACCCAACCTATTAATAATAAATATAAAGAATATATTAATGATAAAGATGAAAATAAAATAAATAACTTGTTTAGTTATTTTAATAAAGGTTATAATAACGATAAAGATGAAAATAAAATAAATAACTTGTTTAGTTATTTTAATAAAGAAGAAAAAAAAGAAGAAAAAGACACATGGATAAATGGCGATACAACAAAACAAATACCAGTTTGGTTTGGTATGGGATTTTGTTCTGGTATTGTAATAAAAAAGGCATCTAAAATTGGTATAATAGTTTTAGGTACTTCCTTTATATGTATGCAGGGTTTAACATATACAAAATATATAGATATTAATTATAAAAAAATGGAATTAGATATACTTACTTTATTAGATTTAAATAAAGATGGAAAACTAGATAGAACAGATTTTTATATGCATTATAATAAAATATTAAATATATGTAAATTCAATGTGCCATCTGGAAGTAGTTATACTGCTGGTTTTATATTAGGGTTAAAAAATGGATAATTTAATTTATAATATAAACATAATATTAATTATTAACTATATAATTGATAATTAAAAAATGGAACAAATTCCAATAATTAATTTGGAAAATTTTTTAAAAAAAAATAACCATATTGAGTGTAATAAAGTTGTAGATTCATTTACAAAATATGGTATTATAATAGTAAAAGATAATAGAGTAAATGAAAATGATAATAATAATTTTTTAAATATGATGGAACAATATTATGAACAAATTGATTTTAAAAAAGACATTAGACCAGATTATAGTTATCAAGTTGGTTTAACACCAGAGTTGACAGAATTGCCTAGAAATCATTGCAAAAAAGTTGAATCATTATCTGATAAAAATAAACCAATTACATTGTGTCCACCAGAATTAGATATAAAAAACCGATTTTTGTGGAGAATTGGGGATAGACCCAAAGTTACAAATTTTGCTGAATTAAATTCTGAACAGGTTATACCAGATAATTTTCACAATTGGGGGAATATAATGAATACATGGGGAAATAAAATGCTAACAACTGTTAAAGATGTAATTAGTATGTTAGAAGTTGGGTTAAGTTTAGAATACAATACAATTAATAAATTAATTAATAATGGACCACATTTATTAGCACCAACTGGTAGTGATTTTAATAAATATAATAAGTTAAATACAGTATTGGCTGGTTATCATTATGATATTAGTTTTATGACAATACATGGAAAATCAAGATTTCCTGGATTATACATTTGGTTAAAAAATGGAGAAAAAGTATTAGTTACAATCCCAGATGGTTGTTTATTAATTCAAGCAGGTAAACAATTAGAGTATCTAACTGGTGGCATTATACAAGCTGGATTTCATGAAGTAGTTATTTCACCCGAAACTATAAATAAAATTGAGGAAAAAAATAAAAAAAAAGAAAGTTTATGGAGAGTATCATCAACTTTATTTACACATATAGCTTCTGATGTAGTTTTAGAACCATTAAAACACTTAATAACAATAGATAATAAAGATTTATATAAACCACTATATGCTGGTAATTTCGTAAGAGAAGAGTTACAAAAAATAAAACTAGGTAAAATTTAAAAAATATATTATTTAATAATATATTTTTTAAATAATATATTTTTTTGCAATTTTTAATGCTGTTTTAATCATTTTAATAAATTTCATATCATTATTAATAATATAAATATAATCAATTGGTAAAAATCTAATATCACTAGTTTCATATAACATGTGTTTATTATTATAACTAACCGTAGGTATATAGTTTTGATCTATCATAATTGCAATATAATATTCATATATATATTTTACATTATCATCAACAAAAGTATAAATCAATGGTTTGACATCGTATAATACTTTATATTTATTTTTATGTAAATTAGTTTCTTCTTGAAATTCGCGAATACTAGCATTAATATGTGATTCATATTTATTTGAATGTCCTTTTGGAATTTCATAAATTAAATCTACATTATTAGATTTTTTAATTAAAGAATGTAATAATTGTCCATTATTCTTTATTTTTAATTTGTCAAATTTTTTTTTTAATTTTATCGTTTTTTTATCAAATTCAGAATATGTTAAAAAACATTTATACCATATTAATTTAAAATCTAATGACATAATTGTTAATTTTTCGTCTAATGTCATTTTATTTAATAATACTTTTATATCATAATCACTAGTGTATGTCCCTTTAATAAAAGAAATATACGCATATGTATTCTTTTTTTTTATAAATAATATTTCGTTTTTTTGTGTATTTCTATTTTTTTTACAACATAGTATTCCATAAGATTTACTTTCCCTCATTTTTATTATTATTTATAATAGTATTCTATTATTTCTTTAAATTTATATTAATAAAAAATTGTTTTTTGTATTAAACTATAAAATCAATAATAATTATATAATAAAAAATTATTAAAAATGAATATTGTAAATTTAAGAATATTAGATGAATTAACAGACAATTTAAATAATATAATTAAAAAATTTAACAATTTTGTAGTTAATATAGATACATATGAAGATATAGATAAATTAAATGATGTAAAATTAGATATTGTAAACTTCGGTTTAATATGTAATAAATTAGATGAAATATCATCTAAATGTAATTTTATACAAAATAATATTATAAATATTGTAAATTTAAAGATAATAGATATTTGTGAAAATAAATATAATTTATGTAAAGTATTGAATATTAACAATGATATACCATATGATTTATTAATTAATAATAATATCAATACAGAAATATACAATATAAAATTAGAATCAAAAACAGAAAACAAACAAATTATTGACAATTTACCAAACTTACAAATTGAAGAAAAAAATATAATGGATATCCCTGTAATTATGGTTGATAATGAATCACAAATTAATAATAACCCATTGTATTATATTAAATCATCTAAAGAATTCGCAATTAAAATTAATAATAATTTAATTAAAGGAAATGTTGGGAATATATATGATAAAAAAGAATATAATAAAATTAATATTATGAAATGTAATACATTAAATTGTAATATATTAAATTGTAAATTTTATCACGATAATACAAATAATAACTTTGATAATAATAATTCATACATTCGTAACTTTATGAATTATTCTTGGAATTATGTTAAAACAAATAAACTCAATCAAATAAATTATTACAATAATAAAAAAAATAATAGAATGTTAGGTTCTAGGGATAATATTATGAATGATTTATTATATACAAATGAAAATGAAAAAGATTTAAGACATTCACAATTAATGCATGATATCTTAATATATCAAATTTTAAATAATTACTTAGAGAATTGATAATCTGTTGTACATAATTCAAAAATTACTTTTTTTTGAATAATATCTTTTGCACATAAACGATTTTTATAATCATATGTAAATATCTTTTCAATTATCGTTTCGTATATTTTTTTAATATATTCTTCAGATATGTTATCTTTTTTATTTAATAAATATGATAACATATCGGTTTGTTTAATCTCAACACTACTACATAATAATAATTCATTACGAATATAATCATCAGTATTTCCACCAATTATAAATTCTTTAGTATAAGCACCAATTAATGATTTGATTTTTAATAAATATATATAATTTTCTAATCTATAGTCATCATATGAATAACCATACGATTGTGACATATAAGATGATAAATCATTTGATTCTGTATCACTATCATCTTTAGAATCATAATCTTTATAATATTTTCCAAATTTAATATTATAATTATATATATCAAATAACAACTCTCCTGATAATAACCACCAAATAATACAACCAATGCTCCAACTATCTATACTTTCATTAAAATCACTATTACCTAATATAATTTCAGGAGCTTGATAATAAATAGTTTGTACACTTGTTGATTTACTTATTTGATTAATAAAACAAGATTTATTAAAATCTATAATTTTAACATCAAATGCTTTTAAAATTACATCTTCATAATCTGAAATCCCTTTAGTATTAACCAATTGTAAAAAATCTTCCATATTATTAATTTGTCTAGTTTTCTTTTTATTTTTTATAGTTAATGTTACATTATTAAATTTTATTAATATATTATCTAGCTTTAAATCACAATGAATTATATTGTTATAATTTAATTCATTAATTCCATTAAATAATGAATAAATAATTTTATCAATAATAAAAGCAGGCAAATTTGATTTTTGAGTTTGTAAAAATTTAATATTAAAATGTTCTAAATTAATGTCACATTTTTCATATATGATATATATATAATCACTTGAAATAAAATAATCATACCTTTTTACTAAATTCGTTTTCATATTATATTTATTTTCATATATTTGATTATATCGAACATTATGTTTATTTACTTTGTTTAAGATGTTTAATTCATTAATTGCATATTTTTTTTCTCTTTTTAATTGTATCTTTACAACATATGTAGTATTGTTTGTTTTTTCAGTTGAATTACATAAATATACTTGACTAAATGCACCAGTACCAATAATATTACCATTTAATAATTTATATTTATTATCAGAATGTTCAAGTAAATCAATATCTTTATATTCTGACATTTTTTTAATTTATATACTTATTTAATTTTAATATTTAATATATAAATATATTATTATCAATTTTTTTTACATTATAATACAATTCCATTTTGTTGATCTACGTATATCTAATTTTTTATCGTTGGAATTATAATAATTACTGTGATTTGTTTTTATATTTATACAATCTGTACATATATTTCTTTCTATTTGAAATTTATCTTCATCTTTATCAATATTACATTTAGCACAAAACTTACACACCATATTAAAAAATTGATAATGAATTCTGATATAAATATATATCTAATATGTTTATATATAATTATTTATTCAGAATGAATAAAAAACAAAAAATTATAGTTGATAAACATAAATTATTTAATGATTTTTTAGAAGAAAATAAAAATTTACCAGAACAGGGTTCAAACGAATGGTTAGACTATAAAACGTATAAAATTGGAGGTAGTGAAATAGGCGTCATAATAGGTCAGAATAAATATCAAACAAAAAAAGACTTGGTAAAATCACACGTTGGTTTAAAGAAATTTCCAAGTTTTCATATTTTACATTGGGGTACCGTATATGAAGACGCATTAAGAAATCACGTTGAGACAATATATAAATGTAACATTGTAGAAACTGGTTCAATTCAACATAAGAAACATGAATATATAAGTTATTCACCTGACGGTATAGCAATTATAAAGACTGAACATATTCAACATTTAATGCCAGATAATATAATTTGTCATGATGATTCTATTGTATTATTTGAATATAAGTGTCCATATTCTAGAGTACCAACTGGTGAAGTTCCAGAACACTACGTCTCTCAACCTAAATTAGGGATGGATACAATAGATATTTGTGATACTTCAATATTTATAGAAGCAGTATATAAATTATCATCATATGGTGATTTAATATATAATAATGTATACAATATGGGATATCATAAAGATAAAGTACAACTATATAATAATCCTATAACATATGGTATATTAATAATATATTATGATAATAGTGAAGTAAATAATGAAGATATAAGTTTAGAAGATATGATCGATAATGATTTAGATGATTCAACATTGATTGATGAAATTAATTTAAATATAAAACAATTAAATTATAGTATTGAGATGAATGTTAAAGATAAAGTAATAAATGATTTAAGTAGTATTAGAACACCATATATTATAAATAAAGTATTAGCAGGATGTGCATGTAAAGAAAGGAAATGTTTTAAAATAGATTATTCAATGCAGTATATATATAATCAAAATCAATTTGATAATCCAAATAAATATATAACAAAATTTAACAATAATAATATACAATCAAATTTAACGTGTAAATTATACGAAACTATTGATAAACTAGAGAAAGACAATAAAAAAATATTTGGCATATTGCCATATAAATTATTTAACTTATTTATAAATCCAATTCAAAAGGATAAAGATTTATTAAATCCAGAAGTATTAAATGAGATAAGTAGAATAATGGATATAATAAAATTGTGTAAAGATAAGGATATGGATGAAAAGAATATAATAATAGATCAACATTTTAAAAAAACAAAGAAAACAAAAAAAAACTAATTAAAGTCAAAAATAGTTTATTTTTTTATATCTATAATATAATGTTCATTAAATTTTATTATATCATAATCATAATCATCATAGATTATAGGTTCTGTTTGAGTATTTTTATCTTTTTTTTTATTTTCAATTAAATGGTAATTATTATATTCATTATATAATTTTTTTAAAAATTCAAAAGTAATTAAACACATAATTATATATATATTAAAAAACAAAATAATAATTTAATTAATTAAACATCTTTTACCAATCTATAATATAATGATTTTGCGGTAGTTTCAGAAATTCTCTGTATTTCAATAATTTGATTAGCTTTAGCACCGATCCAAATAGCTTGGGGATCATTTATTTTAATAATAGGTAAATTACTTTTCCCACAATGTAATACATTTTTTAATAATTCTTCTTCTTCTTCTATAGATAATATTCTATGTGGTGCACATAGAATATGATTTGGTATAATAATTTTAAATAATTTATATGGATAATTAAAAATTTTAATATTATCTGTAGATAATAAATTAATTTGTTTACCAACATGTGTAGAAAATTGTTTTTTACTTACAATTATAATTTCTCCATTTGGATACTTAATCAAATTAATTAACTTTTTAAATTCAATAGTTTTACTATCATAATCTGTATCATTGTGTAATAAAATTATATTAATTATTTTAATATTACTAAAATCATATAATTCATGTTCTATATTATTGTCATTTTTACTTGATAATTTATTTGAAAAATCATTTAAATACCCTTTTAATTCTTTTAACTCTTTATCTGATATTTTTAATACATTGTCATCTATAGTTCTTATAATAATATATTTATTATATTGAATTTGTTTGTTAAAATCATCATTTGATAATCTTTCATCTATTAATTTTAACCCCCTGTAATTAATATATTCAAAAATATTATTATAAATATTTGATAAAACTTTATTAGAACTCATAATAATATTTTAATTTTAGTAATTATAATATATATATTTATATAATATATATATATTCAATTTTAAAAAAATTATGTCAAATGTTATTCCACAGAATCTTGACAATATTATAGTCAAAGATAATAAACAACAATTGTGCGAAGATACTGGTGGTATTTTTATTAATGATAAAATTGTTAATAATATTATTAAAGGTATCGTTATATTAATTATACTATATTTAATATTTTCTCAGTTATTTCAATGCGAAGGATATGGTAATAAAATTGAAGAAATGAGTAATAATGACGATCATAAATTGGAACAAAATATGTACAAATCATTGTCAGAAAGTGACAAAAAAACTTATATAGCAATGGATAGTATTGAAAAGTTAAAATATTTTAATACTTATTATAAAAAATAATTCTTAAATAATATGAATTAATTATATATTTATTTTTTTTTTTACAAAATTTTAGTTTATATAATATAATTATAAATATAAATATATAAACGAAATTTATATAACTTGAAAATATAAAATGCCACTTTCAGAAGAAATACAAAAAAATACATTACTAGCACTAGGGTTTACTGGAGCTATAGTTGTTGCAACTATTATTTTCTACTTCATTATACTATTACTTGCTAATGTAGCTGGACTAAGAGTTAATGTTAACGCTGTCACAATAGAAGGATTCGATGGCCATGATTATGGTGGAAAACAACGACGCGATGTTATGAGATCTGACATAGGAGCATCTGGACTAAGTTTAGCCGATAAAATACGTGAAGCTATTGCTTTACATGAAGCTACAGCTGCAGCAAAAGCAGTAGCAGCGCCAGCAGTTACAGAAGGATTAGTAGGAAGCGCTGGAGAAGCACCAGCCTTCTGGGAAGGAGGAAGATATAACTTAGAAGGTAAAATGAAAGGAGGAGCTATTGATATTCCAGGTAATGAAGGATTTCGACGTGATCGATTAACTGATGCAGAATTAAGTGAAGGATTCCGACGTGATAGATTAAACGATGAAGAATTATTAGGATAAGTTTAAAAAATAATTAATTATTAATTTAAAGAAATATAATATTAATATAATATATTGTAAAATAAATAATTTTTTTTTAAGTTATAAAAAATGGAAAACGAAATACCAACTAAAGAGCAAGTTTCATATTTAGAATTAAATAATAATACATTTTATATTGTTATTGTTTTATTGATTTTTATCATTGGGGTTTTAATGTATAATAATTATTATTGTAAAAATATTAAAATAAAACCCAATAAAAATGTTAAAATTTTAGATGATAATTGTGTTAGTGAACAAAAAAATAATCCTATGGTTTCAAAAGGTTATGATTTATTAGCAGAAATTGAAAGTTTTCATAAAAAACAAGATAATTATATCGAAAATTTATAAATACAATTAATTAATTTATTTTTTTTTTAATAATAAAAAAAAATATTATAAATAATATTTATTATTTACAATTCAGTATTATTATACCTTTTATTCTCAATTAATACATCATTAATATCATTGATCCATAATTCTTTAACTTCTGTATTTCTCAATATACCTAATTCAGCTTCTTTATTTTTATATTCATCTTCTAATTTAATTACTCTTTCATATGTTAATGTTCCAATTGACATATTAATTAAATAATCATAATTATCTTTATATTTATAAAATCTCATCTGTTCTAATTGTAAATATACTTTACCTTTTTTAATATTCATAATTTTAATTGTTTTATCAATAATACCTTTAATAAACCTTACTTTATTTAATAATACTAATAAATCCAATTCTAATGATTTAATCATTAATTCTTTTCTCATTACGTAATATTCTAATCTTACTTCTATGAAATAATCTATAATTTCATAAATTGTTTTATATTTTGTAATAATATTATCTTTATTAAATAAATGCATATTTGATTCAGATATAGTATTAACCAGTTTAAATTTATTTAATAATTCAGTTTCTGTCAATAGTTTAACTTTTCTATATTCGTCTGATTTAAAATATAGTTCAAATGATATTCTTTTTTTTGTACCTTTATCTTTAACATCGTCTAAACATTGATTTTGTAAAATAAGTTTATTAGTTACCGATTTGTTAATTATTAAACTTTCTAGAAACAAATGGTATTTTTTTGTAGATAATGAATTTTTACCAGTTGGAATTTCCGATATTATTATCATTTTTTTATCATCAAAGAAATCATAATTACCAGTAATATCATATTTATTTTTTGATACTTCTGTAATAGTTCCTTGAAAATTTCTATACCATGGTTTAAATTTTTTAATTCTTTTGTTATTTAATTTATTTAGAATATAATTTGAAATATCTTCAACTTTATGTGGATGAATTGTTGTTGAAAACCCTGTACCAATACCAATAGAACCATTTATTAATATAATTGGTAATACTGGCATATAATATTCAGGTTCAACAATTGTTCCATCAGAATCTACATACTTTAATAATTTATTATCTTCTTTTTTAATTAATTTAGATGTTATTTCACTATAATTTGTAAATATATATCTTGAAGATGCTGCATCTTTTCCATTTTCGAGTCTACTTCCAAATTGTCCTTTGGGTAATAATAGATTACAATTATTACTACCTATGTAATTTTGCCCCATATTAATAATAGTTCCTTCCATAGAAACATTACCATGGTGATAATCTGTTTTTTCAATACATCTTCCTGCAAAATTAGACACTTTTTGTTTTATTGTATTATCTTTAATAAAATTTAACGCAGCGTATATAATTTTTCTTTGTGATGGTTTAAATCCATCCATTATATTGGGAATAGATCTATGTACATCATAATGTGAAAAGTGTATTAATTCTTTATTAATTACATCAGTTACATCAACTTGTTTTTCAACTTGTTTAATAATATTATCTTTATCATAATTTAATAACCACTCTTTACGATCATCTGCTAATTTTTTATTAAAACCTAAATTAATAGATTTATCTATATTAATATCACTTGTATAAGTTATTAGTTTATTATCAAAATTCTCAAAGTTTTTTAAAATATCAACATCTTCTGATGTTCCCAATCCTTTAAAATATTCAACATTCCAACCAGAAGTTGAATTATTTTTACACCATTCGTTATATTCAGATAATGTATAAAATATCATTGTATTTTTATTTTTTGTCATTTTTATAATTGGAGTTGCAAATGAACATATAAATCCTAATTCAATTAATTCAGGCCAAAAAGCGTGAATCATATTAATAATCAATGATTTTATATGATACCCATCTAGATCCTGGTCAGTAAGACAAATAATACCACCATAACGTAATTCATTTAGTGATTCATATTTATGATTATGTTTTAATCCAATTATTTTCTTTAATTCTGTAATTTCAGCATTACTATTAATTTTTGCAGCTGACTCTCCTCTAACATTTAAACAGTTATGTGTGACCGTAAAGTCATTTATTAAAAACCTATTATTTCCATCAATACCAATTCCTACATAATTACAATCTATTATTGATTTAATTTTTATAGACCCTGTTGATAATCGATTATTATATTTTCTTGTACTTTTAGGTTTTTTACGTGGTAATAAAGTTGGTATATTTTCAACATCACCTGATATTTTTATAATATAAGCTTCTGCGTATTTTCCAGTTTTTTTATATTTATAATTTGTTATTTTTTGTTTTATATGTGTATAAAATCCCAATGATCTAGACATGTATACAATATCATCCACTAATTGTTTATGTTTTGTTGTTTGTGAAATTTCAATTGTTCCGTCTATACATATATAACCATCTGAATCAATAATACCTGCTAATATTTTTAATCTAATATTTTTTGAATTAATTAAATATTCTCTAGGTATATGTTTATTATTTATTAATCCATAATTAGATAGTAACTTTTTTAATGGAGCCTCTCCCATTTTTCTAAAGTTTGTAATAGATGAAAAATTATAACTATAATTTCCAGATTGTTTTAATTTGGCATTGTTTTTTAATCCCCATTCATTTAAATAATCTATAATTTGATAATCATTTTCTCCATCGCACGCATAACTATATCCACTTTTTGCCCCATCACCTAACCAAAGGCCTAGAACATATGGATCTAATAATACTTCTTTTTCTTCCCAATTTATACATTGACCTCTAATACCCTTTAATTTAAGTTGTACTAGTTTGGTAGATTTTAAATAATCTTGTATATTAATATCAATAATATTATTATCATCAATATTTAATAAAAATTCTTGTAAATTTTTATATGCTTGAATGATTTTTGGGTCATCCATATTTATAATACTTTTTGATTTTTCAAATTGTATATCTTTATGTTTTCTTTTATAGTGTCGTTTTAAAGACTGGTTTTTCATTAGTAATTTACATTCATTACATTCTACCTTAATAAAAGTATTCATTTCTTTAATTTTTATATTGTTTACCGTTTTATCCCAATAAAGAGTTCTCCATGTTTTGTGATCTTTAAGCCAATAAATAGATTTATGTTCTGGCATACATAATGTTAATATATGATCACCATTTACTTTATATGAATTACCTAACGTTTGGTTAATTTCATACATTTTTCCATTACCTTTAAATAAAGTAAGTACTTCTCTTTTATTTCCATCATCTCCAATAATAATATCTCCAATTTGTATATCTTTTGCAAATTTAATATTACCATTCCATAGTGGAACATATGTGCATTCTGAAATACATTTTCCCTTAAGTGGAAAAACACCATAATATTCTTTACCTAATCCAGGACTACCTAAACCAGTAATTGCATATGTTTTTGCTGAATCGCCTTCTGTTAAAAATAGTTTACATTTATGTCCTTGTGATGTTCCTGCATATTCAGCATCATCTAATTTCTCAGATTCAATCCTTTTCTTTTTTTTACCATTTGTTTTATCTAAATCTTTTAATTCACTATTTAAATAAAGTTCTGATAATTGATCTTTCAATTTACTCCATATCTTTGTATATATATTATCTTCAAATTTATAATTCTTAAATTGGTTTATATTAACATTTAACTGGTTTTTACTTTGACTTTGCCAATCGCAATTTTCAATATTACCAGTCATCATTATTACTAAATTATCTGTAAGAACAGTTGTGTTAATTTTATTTTTACCTTTCATTAATTTTTCCAACTTAGCTTTTAAATTATCTTTAATTAATTTCTGGATATATTTAAAGTGTGTTCCACCTTTTGCAATAATCCCATTAATAACAGAAATATCATTATATTCATTATCTATACCCAAAACAATATCCCAAACATATTCATCAGTTTTTGATGTCAATGTTGTTGATATTAATTTAGTCTTATCTGGAATTAATAATTTTGCAAATTGTTCTAATTTATTAATTGTTATTTTTGTATCATTATAAAATATATTAGAATTTTTACAAAATATAGATGCATAATACATTCTGGTTTTTATAATCTTATCCAATAAATCACCTAATTCCATTGTGTAACCAGTTTCTTTATAAAATAATTCATATTCTGGTTTAAATGTAATTTTTGTCATAGGTTTTGATTTACATGGTTTAATAATTGGTTTATTAATAACTAAATTACCATCTTCAAATTTTTGATAATATGATTTTTTATTAATAGAATCAATTGTTTCAATAATAAAATATTCTGACATAATGTTAGTTAATTTACTACCAGAACCATTTAAACCTCCAATAATACTATCTGTATTTTCATCAAAATTACTTCCAGACATTTCTTTACTAAATAATAATTCAGGAATATAATAATCTTCATTTTCATATTTTAAAACTTCAATTCCTGTACCGTCATTAAATACACTAAATTCTCCAGTTAATTTATTAAAATTACATTTAATATTATTACATTTATTACTACCTTTATATGTTTTTGTTCTTGTGATATGATCAATAGCGTTAACTATGATTTCATCACAAATCTTATACAATGCTGGTGGATATGTAAGATCTTCTTTTAAAATTAATATATCTCCTTCATCGTATACAATAAGACAATCTTGTAAAATAAGAGATGTTGTACCAAGGTACATAGAGCTTCTTAAACGCACATGTTCACGATAACTAAGCTTTTTATAAATTTCTTTCTTTACTTCACTCATTTTTAAGATATGTAAAATATATATTATATGATACTTATAATCATATATTTTTTCAATTTTTAAATAGAATTAAAAATTTATATAGGTTGCATATATTGCATATTTGGAGGCGGAAATCTCATTTTACGTTTTGATTTAGATTTTGTCATAACTATCATAATTATAATTAAAAAGAAAACAAATAAACCGCCACCACCATACATAATTAACTCATCGTTTGCTTTTTGTTCTTTTTCTTTATTTTCTTTAACTAATTTATCAAATTCTATTTTATCAGATTCTGCTTTTAATGTTCTTAATTCTACTGTATAATTATCATAATATGGATCATTTATATGTGTAATACATTTACTATTATTAATATCACCTTTACAATAATCAGACATCATTGTAACATAACTAGTTATTGTTTTTTTAATCATTTCCGGTAAACTAGTTAAACATGTTTCTGTTAATATACTATCATTAACACAACATTCACTCATATTTTTTTATAATAGTTTTTATTATATATTATATTATATATTAATATATAATAATTTTATTCTTTATAAATTATATTTTATAAAGAATAAAATGGGTACTGGTCAAACAGATATTAATAAGATAAGATCAGGAAAACAAAGCACCTGGCCTAAAGTAATATTAGCAACAAGAGACAAATGGGGAAAAGTACGATGGATTAAAGTTAATAAACCCGAACATTGGACAAAAAATTCAAATGGGACGTACGGACAAATGTTAAATAGTGGCTACCATGATGGTAATGAAGATATGAAAGGTAGACGTTTTGAAAATAAATGGACATTATTCGATGGTTATACTAATGATAATGATTATAATACATATGATACAAGAGAAGATTATAGAAAATCTAACGGTGCGCCTGAAGACCACAATGATTATAATAGATTATGGTTACTTAAAAATTATGGACCTGATGCTCCATTTGGTTATAAATATGCTGGTTATGTATGGAAAGATGTTAGTGGTGATGATTTTGTATATAAAGTATATACAAAAATTCCACCATATTTAAATAAAGGAGATTGTGTAAATTATTATGCAGATGAAACTCCAGTTTCTAATGATTGTAAACTAGAAATTTGGAAGGATATTGGATGTACTACAACAGATTATTATAATGGAACATATTATAATAATAAAGATGTGAAATTTATTAAAGAAAAAGATTATGGAGTTTGGAAGAGTAGAGCAACACAACCAAGTAGAAGTGATTCAAAAGGAGCAGCAAAGCAATGTTACGGAACATGTGGATTTTGGGAAAAAAATCCAACCCAAACGAATATATCAAATGAATGTCTTGAAAAAATATGGAGGGATAAAGGTTGTACTACACCACAACGATATGATACAACTTGGGGTAAAAGTAAAACACTAAACCAAATAAATTATGATGCAAATGCATGGGCAACAATGAATGATGAAACACATAGATTAGGATGTTATGGAAATGATCCTTGTGGATATTGGGATAAAAATACTAATGCAACAAATATATCAAACGATTGTCTTAAAAAAATATGGGGAGATAAAGGTTGTACTACACCACAACCATATGATACAACTTGGGGTAAAAGTAAAACACAAGATTATTTAAAAAGTAATGCTAGTACATGGGCAACAACGAATGACGATAAACATAAAGTTGGTTGTTATGGAACAGATGTTTGTGGATATTGGAAAAATAATCCCAATGCTACAAATATTTCAGATGAGTGTCTTCAAAAATTATGGAAAGATAAAGGTTGCACTACAACTCGTACTATTGGAGCTTCAGATAAATCTAATACATATTCTCATAGATCAAACGATTATGGATTATGGAGTACAATGGAAGACGACGCACATAGAATTGGTTGTTATGGAGTATGTGGACCATGGGATAAAGATAGAACTAAAACAAATCTATCAACAGAATGTAGACAAAAATTATGGGAATATCGTGGATGTAGTACAAAAAATATATATAGTAACAATTCTTATGGTGATACTTTAAATTATGGCCAAATGGATTATAAGGGAAAATGGAGAAGTGGTAGTAAAGATGACAATTATTATAATTCTTGTCATGGTGTATGTGGACGATGGGAGAATGATGATACATTAACAACTTTATCACAAGATTGTAAACAAAAAATATGGGAAGATGAAGGTTGCACTACACCAAGTAGATACTTAAATACAAATAATTGGACTAATAGTCAACACCATAAATATGCAAAAATAAACGCAACAGATAACAGATGGGTTACACATTGTTATGGAGCATGTGAACCTTGGAGGAGAGATAATACAAGTGCAAATTTAACAGCCGCGTGTGTTACAGAAATGTGGAATGATCCGGCAGATGTCAAACATGCAAACGTAAGAAAAGCTTATTGTAAAGATGGCCTTAATGCAATTAATGATACTAGATGTATTGGTATTTTAACAGCTAGAGAAAAGTTAAATGAATTTAATGCGTATTGTGCACCAGGGGGTCTTTATAATCCAGTGTCAGATTATGATAAATGTAGTAATTATTATAACTCAACTTCTCATAATAAAGATGTATATAATAATGCAATGAAATCATATTGTGCAAATTCTAGTAATGTAGGTAATGGTAATTGTGTAGAACACATTAAAGGAAATATTAATACATTTAATAACTTTGTAGTATCTTATTGTGAAAAAGATGATGGTAATTTAAAAGATACTCCACTATGTACGTATGTGTACACTAATGCAAATACAAAAAATGATCCACTTATTTCAAAAAGCAAAAAGAAAATAGATATTGAACAATGTAAAAAAGATAATAAATTTATAACTAATACAGATTGTATAACTATTGCTAATAATAATAAGGGTGATTTTGTCAAACCAATGATTAAATATTGTAAAGATAATATTTTTGATGATAAATGTAAAAAATTTTATGATGATAATTTTGCACAATATAAAAGTGAATGTACAGATAAATTTATTGGAAAAAAAGAAAATTTTACTAACTGTAACGAAGAAAAAATAAACGATAATAATTATAATATGATGTTGTTTTTATTATTCATAATATTTATTATTGTTTGTAATTGTGTTATTAATAATTATACTAAAAAAAATAATAATTATGATAATATAATATTTAAAAATAAATAATTTTATATTTAATTTAAATATATTAAAAATTTATTATTAATATTTAAAATATGGGTGTTCTATCAGATCAAATAATTGGTGTAGAAGTCATAAGAAGTGTTAGTAATAATAATAATGGTAAAAAATTAACTTCAATACCTGGTATATATAATATCTCTGATTTTGTAAATGCTCCCAAATATATATTTGTAACAACTGGTGATTATAGTAAAGAAAGATGGTTTAAAGTACATGATAGTCGCGCTATAGAATATTCTGGTGTTGGAGAATTTGGTTTAATGGAAAATAAAACTTATTATTCTACAAAAAGTGATATGATAGGTCATAGATATAAAGAAAAACACCAATACTCAGTATTATCACATCGTATTAATACAAATGATTGGAAAGTTGTTGACGATAGAAATAATAGAAACGCATACGATACAAATAATAATGCAGGTACAAATAAATTAGATTTTGTAAAAGCAATAGAAGCACCATTAGGATATAAAAATGCATCACCAAATTATATATGGGAAGATGTTTCTGGGGATGACCTTGTTTGGAAACTTTTTGAAAAATATGAAACAGATTATAATAATTGGAAAAATTCCCAAACAGAAAATTGTAAGACAGCTGCTCAACGAGGATCTAGCGCTTGTAATATTTGTGAAGGTGCAGAATATAACGCTAGAAATGCTAGTGCAAAAGCTAATTGTAACCATGGGTTAGCCAACTGGTGTAACCACGATGCAAGATTTACCCATAATGCCAGATGTATGGAATTAGCATCTAATAGATCAAACGCGAACTTAAACGCAAAAATTGCTGCTAGAAAGTGGTGTGACAGAGATGAACATGGTAATTTTAAAACCCCTAGTGACAAAGTTGATGTACAAAAAGCACATTGTCAGCAAGATGAATATTGTTGTGACTCTGCAAACAATAATGCAAATATTTATAAAGCAGGTTGTGATTATAAAGCAAGAAAGTTTACTAAACAAGGATATTTAAGATATGCTTATTTTAATAATACAGCTACTGATAAAACACTAATACGAACTGATTATAAATATGGCTTATTAGATGAAAATAATTCAAATCCTATAAATAGCGCTGGGGTAGCTATTGCAGATCATTATATGACTGTAATTAGTGGAGAAATTAATGTACCAAAAACAGATAATTATACTTTTAGACATTACGTTGATGATACTATAGAGTTTTGGATAAATAATGTAAAATTATTCGAAAGAAAAAGTGGTTGTTGTTCTTGGATTGAAAGTGGTCCACATAATATAACTATAGGTGCAAAACCAATTAAAATTATTAGTACAGAAGGTGGTGGTGGACAAAGAATTAAAATAGAATATAAATCATCATCTGGTGTTGGTGGATGGATGAAGATGCCGGCAAGTTGGTTTTCTACAGAATTTCCAGTTAATTTAATTGAATCAAAAAAAGATTCAGTTACTAATTATTGTAATATTGGAACAAATTGGAAAAATAATGACTGTATTGAACTTTTGGAAAAAGATACTACAGATAGAATTTTAACAGAATACAAGGATAAAATTATTGATGATTGTAAAGGAAAAACAGCTGCACAAATAACAGCAGCCAATCATTGTAATAAATTATATAATGCAACATCAAGAAATACAGATATTAAAAAGAGTTTTTGTAGAGTTAATGGTAATTTTAGAACAAACGCAGCTTGTAATACTATATTAAATAAAGGTGAACTATTGCCACTATATGACGCATATTGTATACCAGATGGAAGTTATAATACTAATTCTAATTATGACCAATGTAATACCTTTTATAAATCATTATTACCAACAGGCCCAAATTATCCAAAATATAAAAATGCTATTAATGCACATTGTGGACAAGGTGATAAAGTATTTACTACCGAATGTAATTCACGTACAGAAGATGAACATACACCTACAATTATTGCTACAAAAAATACACATTGTGCAACTCCTGCAAATTTAAATAGTGCAAATTGTAGAACTTATATTAAACAAGGTACAAATATGAGTTTATTTAATAATGCATTAGTTCAAAAATGTGAAAATGATGAAGGACAAGCTTCGACAGATGAAATATGTAATTATATATATTCAAATGCAACTGCACAACAAGACCCGGTATTAAAACAAAGTAAAGATAGAATTGATGTAATTAATTGTAAAAAGGATAATAAATTCGTAGATGATGCGGCTTGTATTGCAATTGCAGATAAAGAAGAAAATAAAGGAAGTTTTATTGATCCATATATTGAATATTGTAAAACTGGGGCAAATATTGTAAATGATAAATGTACAGCATTTTATAACTCTACACTTAATACTATTAAACAAGATTGTCCAGAATCTTTTGTTGGTGGCAAAGAAAGTTTTGGTAATTGTGGATGTTGTGATTCTTGTATTGGTAGTGGTTGTGGATGTTGTGATTCTTGTGGTGAAACTAGTAATACTATATTATACTTCTTCTTATTATTAATATTTATATTAATATGTGTTTATATGGGTAAATCACTTTGTAAAAATACAATGATTATATTACCATTACCTAGTAAAGATACAAATATAACAAAAACTCAAACATAATATATTTAGTATAATATAGTATGAATTATATTATATATAATAGAGTTTCCCAAATTAACAAACATAGGTTGTCACCAATTAATGAGAATATAAGTTATCAACAAAGTAAAAAAAAAGAAAAAAATATATTTAAAATTATATTTATAGGTTTTATTATATTTATTATTATATTATGTATTCTGTAATTCTTTAACTTCTTTTATTAATTTATGAAGAAATACACTGCTAGTTGTATTAATAATATAACTTTCATAATTAGTAATACTAGTTCTACACATTGGACATAGTTTTTTATTACCAATACAATGATATAAACATTGTTGACAAAATATTTGATTACAACATTTAACTTCAATCGGTTTATCAATTAATTCCATACAAATAGGACAAGTTAAAGAAGTAATCAAATTATCCATAATAATTTTTTTTTTAAATGTAACATCATTATTAATTAAATTACTATTTTTCAATGTACTTTCAAACATATTATATTTATAATATGATTAAAATCAATTTTTTTATTATAAAAAAACAAAATTAGTTAATATATAACTTTTAGTTAATATATATAACTTTTAGTTAATGTATAACTGATTAAAACTGCAAACAGTATCAACATCATTATATGAAATTGCATTAGACCTTGGTCTAGTATTTGGAAATATATTATCATTTTCTTTATTATAATAGTTTTCAGTTTGGATAGATGGTGTTTTTAACGTTGATTTATTTTTTTCAATATAGTTATTTAATTCACGAATATCTAAAGAAATTGTATTAGCTCGTTGTCTAGTTAATGGATTATAAAATTTTTTTATTTTTTTATTCAAATTATTACAAACATCACAATTTTTATATATTTGTTTATTAAATAATTCATCGTTAATTAATTTACATAATTTACAATTATTTACTTTAATTTTTTTATTATACAAACATTTATCATCAAACGATACTCGTTTTTTTCCATTCATATTAATATTATCCATTATTATATATATATAGATATAATAATCAATTTTTTTTTAAATCATTTCATAGTTTGATTCACTAATTGTAAATTTTTTTTGAATAATCAATTTTATACTATTTTCAATTTTTTTTAAATCACATAAAAATACAAATTTGTTACTATCTAATAATTTATTGAGATTTGTTTCATTTTCACATTGTAAAATAGTTGTAAAAGACATAGTCTCATTATAATATAAATTAATAAATTGATTCCATAATTTATCTGTATATAACATTTCAAATTTTAAACTATCATTATTACTATTGCTTTCAATAATTATTTGTTTATTGTCTATATTATATATATATATACTATTGTTGATATTACATTCATAATTTGGAGGTTCTTCATCACTACTATTTTCATTAAATAAAAATTCATTTAAAACTTTCATAATGATTAATATATACAAAAAAATATTATATAATAAAAAATTAATTAATTAATTATACAAAGTATGATTGAAATACGTGTAAATCTTTAATAATATTTTTAATTGATTTTAAAATAATAGAATTATGTTCAGTATGTTTAATATTAATAATAACTTGATGTTTAGATGGGTGTGGAATACTATAATTAATTAATTCTATATTGTTATCTATATTATATATATATTTAACTAATAAATTACCAATTGTATGTGATTCATTATTTATATAATAACTGAACAAATCATAATTTTTAATAATATATACATTATTAGTATCAACTAATTGTATATCTGATGAATTATATATTTTATTATATTCAATAATATATGATTCAATTATTTTTAATCTTTTCTCTAAATTTAGAACAACTGATTTAATTATTTCAATTGGTTCAATATTTCCATTTGTTTTTATAGACATTTTAAAATCAGTATTATCATTATTTAATGATGCTATTTTAAAATCTGTATTTATAATTTCATAATTAACTGTACATAATGAATATTTACCATTATAAAACCCTGTATTTTTATTAACATGTATATCATTAATGGTAATATACTTATTAGAATTTAAATAACATATTTTCATATTTTGATTAAATAATTCATTTGTATTTTTTTTATAATTCATTAATAACAAATCACTGGAATTAACATCATGAATATCTAATGTATTATTTGTTATACTTAATTTAAATATATAATCATCTGGTATATTTTGATTAATAGGAATAGATTCAATTCTATCTTTTATTATATCGCTTAATATATATTTATCATCTGTTTTAATGTCGTTAATATTTACTTGTAATAATTTAACTTCAAGTTCATTAGTAATTACTCGACGTATAGCATTGGCAAGTTCTGTATTTGAATTTAATAATTCAAATGAAATAGTTTTATGATTATTAACAGGAAATAAATGTTTATTATCTTCTAACAAAGATTCAAAAATAGTATCCTTATATTTAATAGTATTTTCAACAATTTTGATATTAGTCACTTCCATATTTTTTTAGTAAAATAATATTAATATATATTAATTATATATTAATTCAATTTTAAATTTATAATATTAATATAATATACATTTAAATATAAATTTTTATTTTATAATATATAATAAAAAAACAAAAATATGGAACGTTTAGATATTATCATAAGCAACGAAGAAGATTCATTATATGATAATACAAGTTTAATTGAATGGCTGAATAAAAATTATAAACTAATTAATAATCATAATTATTATGTTAAATTATTACCTATTAACTATGATGAATTGGATAATGATAATATAGACAAATTAGCTCAATTAAATGTTGACAAATTGCCTGCAATATTGTATAACAATAAAGTGTGTGCACAAGTAAAAAATATGAAAGACATTAAAGATTATATTATGTCTTTAGTTAAACGAGACAATACAAAAAAAGAAAAAATGGATGTAACGGCTGATATGGATAATTGGATGTTAAATGAAATTAAAAACCAAGGTGATGGTATTGAAGAAAATATGGATCATGTTGTTATTGATAAATCACAATTGAGACAATCAACAAATGCTTTAAATGAACCAAATAATAACAATAATGATAATACAAATAATAATGTTATTCCAACACAAAGGCAACAAGCTCCGAAAAGACAAAATATGGATAAAGATGATATGATGATGCAAAAAATGATGGATAATAATAAATTATCAGATGTATAATATTAATGAGATTTTGTTAATAAATATTTACTATATTCTGAAATAAGATATGTTAATATTTTATATACTTTTTTTTTCTCACTTTCTGAATATTTAATCCAAACTGTTTTTAAACAATGTATTAATTTTTTAATAGAATCTGAATCTTTATCATCTTCGGATTTAATCTCACCATTAATAAAATTGCCAACATCGTCAATATCACATTCATGGAATAATTTTTCTAGATTTTTATTAATAATATCTTCTCTATATTTATATATATATGGTCCACATTCTTGTAAAATTATTAAAGGTTCATGATCAATTACTAAAAATATTTTTTGTTTGGATTTGTTAAAAAAATCAGATTCACTCGTGTTAGAAATACTAACATTCAAAATTGAAATGAATTTTTTAATATATTTGTTAAAATTCATACAAATATCTGACAAATCGTGAGAAGAACTCATATTTATTTATTAATTATATATATTATATTAAATATTAATTATATATTTAATATATAATTAATACTTATTATATAATAAATACTATATAAAAATTAATAATTAATATGGGAAAATCTAAAAAAAAAGTTATAACTAAAACATTAGGCGGTAGTGGTGATGAATTGAATGCAATTTTTTCACAATTGATGGGTAATGAAGATTCATTAGACCCTATGGTAATATTAGATAAATATAACAATTTAAAAGGTGAAGTTAATACTATTTTAGATTTATTATCTAGGTTAAATATTAGAATTATAGAAAAAATGTTATTAACAGATGATTCATTTAAAGGTAATAAAGAAGATATTGAATTTTTTATTAAGAGTGGTAAAAAAGAATTTGATAACCCTAGTTATACTATTAGTGAAATTGTACCAATTTATAAAAGAATTAAAAATTGTAATGTAATTAATCAAATTATAATTATGTGTAAAAATCTATCAGATAATAAAAGTTCCTTGCGAGAAAAAAATGAATTATCTGATAGATTTATTTATAGTCATCCTGGTAATGAATTATTATTATTCCCATTTACTGATTTGAATTTTAAATACTTATTTCGTAGTTCAGAATTAAATAGAGAAGAAAATCTAAAAATGAAACCATATATTATGATGACTCTACATTTGTTATATAAAGTTTCTTATTCAGTTTATAAAATTATCACAAGTCCAGATATTGATATTAATAAATTTTCAGAAATTATAATTAAAAGTATCAACGAAGCTAAAAAATCTGTTCCACGATGTGAAAAAGCATTTAATAAAATTTCAAATTCTCTTGAAATGTTAACTGGTAATTTTGAAAACTACTACAAGGATTTTATTGACACAAAAACGCCCTCTATTATTATAGAAAATTTTCTAATCGATGTCACTAAGGATACGTCAGATTCAGACATGGAATGTGTTATGCAGCTCAAAAAGATTGTTGGGTTCTATAAAAACAAAACCATGAATTCAGGGGCTATTAAAGATCCAAGAATTAACCAATTATTTGAAACTATTCAAGAAAAGTTCAATTTAATCGATGATGAAGAAGACGAAGGTGAAATTGTGGAAGAAGAATCTATTGGAGAAGATGAAGTAACAGTTGAAGATATTGAAGAAAAAGTTTAAATAAATAATTTAATTAATTTAAATAAATAATGTTTATATGATTATAATACAAAATGATATTTAGTATTGAATATATAGTTTTTATCTTTTTTTTATTTATCATTATATTTCGGTGTAATGTTAACGAAACTATAGAAAATGATATAATACAATATCCCCAATATAAAAAGAGTAGATTTAAAAATAAAAAAAAAGAAAAATTAGAAAATAATGAAAAAAATATTAAAAAATTAGATGACAATAGTATTAACGATCTAAATATTTTATCTATGATTAATAAATCAAAAAATAAATAAATATTAATTAAAAATATAATAAGTAATAATATATATATATTATAAATATTAATATTAAAATAATATTTTTTTACAAATAGTTTATTATGAAGAGAATAGATACACACGATTATGGTAATAATAAAATAGATAACCTTAAACTAAAAATAAAAGAAAGGGAGAATTTTTCAAAAATTCTACAATTAATTGCAACTGATACTAAACAAGATACAAATGAAAAATTAATTAAAAGTGTTTGGAATTTTATACCAAAAGTTAATTTTAAACAATTGTCTGAGAAATATAACGAGGATTTAACAAAAATAAATGCATCTATTAAAGATATGTATAAAAGACATTATGAAACATTGGATTATGATATAGATATTAAAGCAAAATTAATGAAAATCAATGATAAAACTGGAGTAGTTAAACACTCAAAAGGTGAAACAAATTTTTTAAAAGCAATGAGTAAACCGTTACCTGATTATAATGAAAAACCTAAAACAGATAAGAAAAAATCTAAATTTACTAATTATGATAGTGATGGTAATGAATATGAAGATGAAGATGAAGATGAAATTGAACATTTTGGAGATTCATACCACTTTTCAACTGTTAAAGGTCCAAAACCTGCACCTAAACCAAAAGCAGCACCTAAAAAAAAGGCAGCACCTAAAAAAGTTGCACCTGCACCTGCGCCTGCTGCAAGTTCTGGTGGTGGAATACCAACAGACGATAATGGGTTAGTAAATTTAGCAAGAATTGTTAATAAGAGTTCAATAACAAGAGAGGCTAGTATTCATGTAGATTCTAGATATCAAAATACATCAAATACAAATAGATCTTTACTTCAATTTTCATTATTGACTAATACAAAAGTAAAACAAATAGGGAGTGGTATAATTACCATTATTGGTAATGTAGAAAATGTAACTAGTTTAACCATTCCCCCGTTTAATATACCATATTCTGATAAAGCTGATAATTATTATAAAAAGGTAACATTAATTATACTTGAATTAGTATCAGATTGTGTTGAAACATACGAAAACGGAAAATACCATTTTATATTTTCTACTGTACAGGTTGGTAATTTGCTTATATTAACTCCTGATTTTCCAACATATGAATTTAAAAAACCAGTTAAATTACAAGAAATGACACTAAGTTTTGGTTCTCCATTAGTACCTATTACTTTTGATAAAGATAGATTAATAGTTGATACACTAGATTATGCTGGTGTCAACCCTGGTGAAATTACATTCTTCGAACCTCATTATTTGGGGTCTTCAGGATTGATATATTTTGTCAATTTTGTAACAACAAATCCTAGTGAAAACGTAGATCTATTGGCTTTTCTTAATAGGTTAGAAGGACATAAGGTTACTCGTGTTGATGACTTAAAAATTACTATCAATTTTGATTTCTCAACTTTAATAAATCCTATTGCTAATGGTGCACAAATAGTTGAAATATTTTTCGGATCCAAAAGAATTCAATTTCCATTAAAAATAGGTTATAGAGTCGATGACCCTCTTGAGTTGTATTAATAAAAAATTAATTTTAATATAAAGAATACATTTACCTATATGTATATATAAATAAATAAAAATGAAAATATGCAAAGGTTGTAATTTAGAAAAAGAATTAATTGAATACGAAAAAGGGAGAAATTATTGTAAACTATGTAGAAAAAAAAGTAATACATGTATACATAATAAAAGTAAATCATGTTGTAAAGAATGTAAAGGTGGTTCAATATGTGACCATAATAAGATTAGATCTACTTGTAAAGAATGTTTTGGAAACGGTATATGTAAACATAATATAATAAAATCTGGATGTAGAGAATGTGGAGGAAGTCGTTTTTGTAAACATGATAAACGAAAACAAACTTGTTTAAAATGTAATACTAGTGCATCAATATGTAAACATAATCGGAGAAAATTTTATTGTAAAGAATGTAATGGAACGGGTATATGTGAACATAATACAAGAATAAACTTTTGTAAAATATGTAAAGGTAGCCAAATATGTGAACATGGAAAACAAAAATCCAATTGTAAAACTTGTAAGGGAAGCCAAGTATGTGAACATAATAAAAAGTTATTACAATGTTATATTTGTTCACCAAATTCTAAAGCATTTTGTATAGATAAAAAATGTTCTATATTAGCTCATAATAAAAGATACAGAGGATATTGTTCTAGATGTTTTTTCTTTACTTTTCCAAATGAAAAAATTACACGAAATTACAGAAGTAAAGAAAGAGAAGTTGTAAATTTTATTAAAACTAATTATACATCATCTGAAATAATATTTGATAATTGTATTAATGGTGGATGTTCATCAAAACGTCCAGATATATTATTTAAATATAATGATTATGTAATTATAGTAGAAGTTGATGAAAACCAACATCGTTATAATGATAAATTATATGAAATAGAAAGAGTTAATATATTAATGAGTGATATAAATGATAAGAAAATGGTATTAATTCGTTTCAATCCAGATAGTTATAAAATAAAAGACAAGATGGTTCCATCTTGTTGGAAAATGAATAAAGAATCTGGTATATTAAGTATAATTAATAAAAAACAATGGAATATAAGATTGAATAAATTAAAAGAAGAAATAGATACTTATATTAATATGGATATAATTGATCCATTTTATGTAGTTAAACTATATTATGATGAAATTAATTAATAATAATTTATTTTTTTATATTAAATAATAAATATATAACAGTATATAAGATAATATTAAATATTATTAAAATTTATTCTATATAATTATGTTAAAATCATATTTACATAAAGTAAATTTAAAACATTATATTAAACCTAAATTGGGATTAAGTAATTTAAATTTAAGTTTAAGTAATTTACAAAGAAAAGAACAATTTTTGATTTCTAATATAATTAAAGATTTTAATGATTGTTATAAAAACTTAAGTGGTGCTGAAATATTTAATAATACTTTATCTAAGTTAAAAGTAAAAACTGTATTTGGATACCCTGGTGGTGCTGTATTGCCTATATTTGATGCTATATATAAAAATAATAAGTTTAAATTTATTTTAACTAAACATGAACAAAATGCAGGCCATATGGCACAAGGGTATGCAAGAGTTACTAAAGAACCTGGAATAGTAATTGTAACTTCTGGCCCGGGTGCAACCAATATTGTAACACCTTTACAAGATGCTTTAATGGATGGAACTCCATTAATTGTATTTGCCGGACAAGTGGCTACAAATTTAATTGGCACAGATGCGTTCCAAGAGGCAAATATTATAGATATTACAAAATCTTGTACTAAATGGAATCATAGTATTACTAAAACAGGAGAAATAGAAAGTATTATGAAAAAGGCATATGATATTTCAACTTCTGGAAGACCTGGTCCAGTTTTAATTGAAATTCCAAAAGATATATCAGTTAATGTTATCAAACATAATATGAATGTTGTATTTAATAATTATAATGAACTTAATATATTTAAAAATTCTAATTATATAATTAAAGATACAGATGATTTATTACAACATATAGATTATGAAACAGCACATTTGGAGTTGATTAATAAAATTAATAATGCAAAAAAACCAGTTATATATGCAGGACAAGGTTCATTAGATGCATACAAAGAAGTAAGAGAATTTGCTATTAAATCAAATATTCCAGTTACAACTACATTACAAGGGTTAGGAACTTTTGATGAAACACATAAATTAAGTTTACGTATGTTGGGTATGCATGGTTCTGTTTATGCAAATAAAGCAATGCAAGAAGCTGATGTAATTATTAGTATTGGGGCAAGATTTGATGATAGAGCCACTGGTGTTATTTCAAAATTTGCACCAGTGGCTAGAGAAAACAATGGTATTATTCAATTTGAAATTGAACCTAAACAAATTGGTAAAACTATTTTGCCATCAATTTCAGTTATAGGTGATGCTAAAATTAATTTACAAAAGTTATTACCATATATTAAAAGAAATAGTAGAATAGATTGGAATGATAAAATATTAGAGTGGAAGATTCAATACCCTTTTACAATTAACAATGATAATAATAAATCTAAAATATTAAAACAACAATTAGTATTACAAGAGTTTAATAAACAAACTAATAATTTAAATAATGTAATTGTTACTACGGGGGTTGGTGTACACCAAATGTCATCCTGTAAGTATTTAAAATGGACCAAGCCTAATACTATGATTACTTCTGGTTCTTTAGGAACGATGGGCTTTGGACTTCCGGCAGCAATAGGTGCTAAATTAGCAAATCCTAATTCTATGGTAGTTGATATTGATGGAGATGGTAGTTTTTGTATGACATTACAAGAAATGAAAACAGCTTCCACATATAATATTAATGTTAAAGTATTATTATTAAATAATGAATTACTAGGGATGGTTTCACAATGGCAAAATGAATTTTATAATCAACGTCATTCACATACAAAATTAGATAATCCAGATTTTAAATTATTAGCAAAATCCATGGGGTGGAAATATATTAAATGTACTAATAAAAAAAGTTTATCAAAAAAAATGAATGAATTTATTAAATATAATGATGGTCCTATTTTAGCAGAGTTTGTTGTTGATAAAAATGAAAAATGCCTTCCTATGGTTAAACCAGGAGGGTCTTTAGATGATATGATTTATGAATAGTAATTAAAAAAATGATTAAAATAATAGTATAATTATAAATAAAAAATGTTGAAAAATATATTAAATAATTCATTAACAAAATTTAAAGTAACAACTATATTTACAAATAATAAATGTTCTAATTTACCGGTTTTAGGAAATATATATAAAAATAAAAATTATAATTTTATTTTATCTAATTACAATAGTTATTTATGTTATAATTCACAATTATATTCACAAAATACAAAAAATACATCAGTTTTTATTATAACAGAACCTGTTGATTTGTTTAAAACTAATAAATTGATACATACAGCACTACTAGAAGAAATACCAATGGTTATATTTACATGTTTGCCATCATTGATAAATGATAAAAGTATAATTGATATTACAAAAGAATCAACCAAATGGAGTTATTCACTTTATGAACATAGTAGAAATTCTGAAAAAATTATAAATATAGCTTTTAATTTAGCTAATAATGAAAGACCTGGTCCAGTATTAATAAATTTACCAAATATAATTTAAATTTAAATATATTTTTTTATATAAATATACAAATAATGATTATTATTTAAAATTGAATTTATATTAATTAATTATTATATTATGTTAAATTTGCAAGATTTAACATCATTATTATCTGAAAAGTTAATTCTTGTTTCTGACAATATTATTAATGATATATATATATACATGACAAATAGTACATTTAAATTTAACCATATTACATTTTTAATAGATAGTGTAGATAATAAAATATTAACTTATAATTTTAATAATTGTTTAAAATCGTATCAAAATAATATTCATAGTGAAGTTAATACAATTAATAAATATCTAAAGTTTAAAAAAATGAATGAATTGTATAAAAATAAAAAATTAAAGAATAATAAAAAAATGATGATTATTTTAAAGATTTCCAAAACTGGAAAAATAGGAACTTCAAAACCATGTATGCAATGTGCTCGATATATTTATATAAATTATAATAAAATAAATTTAAATAATATATATTTTTCTAACAAAAATAGAAAATTGGAAGAATTAAAAAAAAATAAATTAATTTATTCATCTAAATATGAATAAATCATTTTCTATATAAATATATTGTAATTTCATCATTATCTATATTATATATTTTTTTTGCAATAAATCTACTATGAATTAATAATATCTGATTATTAATATCATCAAAATTCATTTGTAATAATTGTTTAAACTTTTTTATATTTTTTTTAATTAATATATTATTAATTTCTGTATTATAATAAATATTAATTTCATCACTTTCTATTAATTTCATATCTCTTCTCAATTTTTGAATATTACTTACTACCTTTCTAATAAAACCATCTTCTATTAATTCATCATCTAATATATAATTTAAAATCACCATTGTATTATCAACAGTTATTTCTGCATCATATATATCACAATCTCCAATAAATTCATTTGTAATTAATAATTCATTTTCTATTAGTATATTATCACCAATTGTTATATATTTATTTTTAATATAATTGTCAATTTGTAAATTATCCATTAATTGAATTTGTTGTTTTAATTGTTTTATTTTAGAACCATATTTTTTACCTAATATATTCATATTAGGGCTTACATTAAATTTGTTCCATAATTTATATTCATTTGTAAATATAACATTAATAATATTTAATTCTTTTTGAATATAATATATCAATTGATCTAATATAGAATTACTTTCCAATACTAGTATTAATTCTCTTAATGGGATTTTAATTGAAATTTCTTTTCTGAATCTAATTATTCTACCACTTTCAATAATATTTTGAAATAGTTCAAACGATTTTGTTAATTCTTTATTCATATTTATACAATCGTCATATTTTGGTAACATTAATAAATGCACACTTTCTAAATTATCTACAGTATGTGGATAATATTCTTTAACTTTTTGGTATATATATTCACTTAAAAATGGCATAAATGGTGAAATTATAATTGATAAATCATATATTACTGTATATAAAGTATCAATTGCTACTTTTTCACAAACTTTAAATCTATCTTTATTCATTCTAATATACCAATTATTTAAATTTTTAATAAATTTAACAATATAAGATACAATATTATGTAAATAGTATAAATCCATATCTTTTTTAATATTAATAGATAATAATTTTAATTCAGATAATAACCATTTGTCCATAATATTATCCGATTGATAACTAATATTTGGAATATATTTTTGTGTATTTTCATATTTTTCAATATTTTGTAATAAATATTTTAATGAATTATATAATAATATTGATATGGTTTTATTCATATCATGTACTGCATCTTTGTCAAACTTTACAGGTTCTGCTTTTACAGCAGGAGAATTTATTAAATATAATCGCAATGCATCTGCGCCACATTCATCAAATATTGTATTTACTTCTGGATAATTTTTTAAACTTTTGCTCATTTTCTTTCCATCATTTGCTAATACCATACCGTTTACTATTACATTTTTAAATGCTGGTTTATTATTTAATGCTGTTGATAGCACCATTAATGTATAATACCAACCACGTGTTTGATCAAGGCCTTCTGCAATAAAATCAACTGGTTCTTTAGTCATTATTGTGTCTTTTTTATATGGTGCACATCCACTTTCAAACCAACAGTCAAACACTTCTTCAATTCTTCTTAATATATTTCCAGTCTTTGATTGAATAGTAATATCATCTATAAAATCTCTATGTAAATCATTAATATTACTAATCCCCGATAATTCTTCTAATTCTTTAATAGAACCAATACATATAATTTCACTATAATCTTCACTTGCCCATATAGGTAGTGGAGTGCCCCAATAACGAGTTCTTGATACATTCCAATCTCTTGCATTTTCTAACCAATTATTAAATCTATTTTCTTTAACATGGTTTGGTACCCAATATGTTTTTTTATTATTATTAACTAAATCATCTTTAATTTTTTCAACATTAATAAACCAACTGGTCACACTTTTATAAATCAATGGTGTTCCAGATCTATAACAATATGGATAACTATGATTAATAGTTTTTTTAATAATCATTCTATCCATTTTTTTAATATCATCACAAATAATTTTATCTGCATCTTTAATATATTTATTCTTTAAAAATTTAATATCACTATTAAATTTTCCATTATCATCAACTAAATTTGGAACATTTGTATTATGTATTAATTTATTTTTTATACATACTCTATAATCATCTTCACCATATGATGGAGCAAGATGAACTATGCCGGTCCCAGTTTTGTCAGATACATAGTTATCTTCTACAATTCTATATATGTTTTCAAATTCTGTTAAACAATTATACATAGGTTTATAATATTTACCAATCAATTCATCGTTGTTATATGTATATAACAATTCATAATCGGTATTTACATAATTCTTCTTATTTATCTTAGGATATAACTCACATAATCGTGTATTACATATAATATATTTCTTATTTGATTTAATATCTTTGATTTTAATATATGTTAGATTAATATTTATACATAATGCCATATTAGACAATAATGTCCATGGTGTTGTAGTAAATACTATTAATGATGTTTCATTATCTTCTACTAGTGGAAAACTAATTATAATATATGGATCGTTTACATCTCTATAATCCAAATTTGCTTCAAAGTTTGACAATGGTGTATTACATGATGTTGAATAAGGCATAACCTTATAACCCTTATATACCAAACCTTTGTTAAATAATTTTTGAAATACAGACCATACTGTTTCCATATATGATATATCCATAGTTTTATATCCATTTTCCATATCTACAAATCTTCCAGATCTTTCAATTGTATATTTCCACTCATGTGTATATTTGTTGATAATCTTTCTACATTCGTTATTATAATTTTTAATTCCATATTTTAAAATTTCTTCTTTAGTATAAATATTTAATTTCTTGTTAATTTCAAATTCAACAGGTAAACCATGTGTATCAAATCCAAATTTACGTTCTACGTAATATCCAGTTTGAGATTTATATCTCGTAATAATATCTTTAATTGTTCCAGCTAATATATGTCCATAATGTGGTAAACCAGTCGCGAACGGTGGTCCATCAAGAAATGTAAACTTTGGTTTATTTTCTGCTATCTTTAATGTTTTATTAAAAATATCATATTTTTTCCAATAATTTAATGTATTTAACTCTTCTTCTGCAAAATTAATAGACATATTTATTATTATTATTTAATTATAAATAATAATTCAATTTTATATTAAATAGTTGTTATTATTCTAATATAAAATATAAAACAATGAGTGGTAATAATTATTTATACGATTATTTATTATTAACAGAATTTACAAATAAACATAATAAATATAAATTAATATATAAGTTAGATAAAGATACAAAAGTAGTAAGTGACATATCATCAAAATTTATAGATAGTATGGAAATAATTAAATTTAAAACTTATGACCTTGTTGATTCAAATTTATCAAAACTATATATTTTATGTCACGAATTAAAACAAAATGATGATGATAAATTTCACTTTGTATGTAATACAAGTATAGATAATGGTGGAAGTATAATAATTGAACCATTAAATAAATATAATTTAAGTTATCAAAAAACATCATTAGCAATGTCAAAATTGACATTTTCATTTTATAAATTTGATTATAAAAAAAATAACCTTGAACAAATAGATATTTCCCATATTAATGTTCTACCATTAGAAATAATATTTAAATACCATAATTAATTATTTAATATTCTTTTTAATAGAATCAATTATTTTTTTATCATTAATTTTAAAATAATTATCATTAGTTTCATTTTTTTGATATACAGTAAGAATGTCATTTTCATTTGTAAAGTAATATTCTTCACCGTTAATTATTACTTCTTCCGCTGTTATACTTTTTTCAGATTGTATACATTTATTTGGTAAATTAATATCAATATCAATATCCTCATAATATAATTTTTCATTTGTTTGTTTACAATTGTAACAATCAAAATTATAACCTTTATTAAACATAGTACAGTCTATAGACACAGTTGCCAATATTTTTAGAAATTTATCATTTAATTCTTTATTTCTAATAGATCTAAATAATAATGTTTTATCAGTCGTATCTTCTATTTTTTCTATTTTTTTGTTTGACTTTTCTTTTAACAATTTTTGTTTTTCTTTTTCTTTAGTTAAAAATTCAGTATTATATTCACTTATATATATATATATTTGCACATTCTGGTTAGCTGGTATTAAATCATGATGACTATTATATCTTATTGCTCGTCCCATTACTTGTTCTAATGTAGTATAACTCCATTGTGGTTCCATAATATGAACATGTCTTACTCTTTTTAAATTAATACCCTTTTCACCAGTTGAACTAATTAATAATAATTGTATTAATTCCCCATTTTTATTATTAGGACTATTATATATATTAACTATATAATTTCTTATAGTAATGTCAATCTTACCAGTAAACATTGCATATCTTAATTTAGGTTCAATATTTGAATCACCTTTTGTTATATCTATATCATTATTAAATTGTGAATAATTATGATGGTCTAATATTTTTGCCATATAATCTAATCCAGAATTTAAAAATGTTGAATAAATAAGACCTAATTGTTTTTTATGGCAATTTTTAATAATGTCATACATCTTTTTTAATTTAGGTGAATATATATCTAAATCTTGTATATCAAATTCTTTATTCTCATTAATATATACATTACTAATTTGGCGAGATCTAATTCTATAACTTGAAGATGTTGAAAACTTCTCCTTAAAAATTGCTCCACCTTTAAAACTTCTAGATGCTTCATATTTCTCTTTATCTCTAAATTTAGAATATTCAACATTCTGTTCTAATGACATGTTAACCTTAATAACTTTAATTGGTAATCTATCAGGAAAGTTTTCTTTCTTTTTAGTTTTTTTTAACTCAAGTTTAAAATCTTCTTTCTTCTCTTTATATAATTCACCATAGTATGATACTAATCCAAAAATTCTATTTTGAAAATGATCTTTATTTATAATTGTGTTATTTTTTTCATCTACAAAAAATTTCATAAAATCTGAATAATATTCTGGTAATATTGTATAATAATTTTTTTTCCTATTTTTTACAAATTCTGTTGACTGTTTTTTAATCTTACCAACACACATGTTTAATATTGGAGCCAATTCGAATGGTGAGTTCACTATTGGTGTAGCCGTTAAAAAGATAAGTTTGACGTTATCTGCATTCATCACAAGATCATAAAATTCATTTCCATTCTTACTCCCATTTACTATAGAATTACTTAACATA
>Ga0255039_10000001_pt1 | contig 116044 bp, 98 predicted proteins | sample BC1_12_1_MG_FD_181713 | JGI IMG/M metagenome (GOLD analysis project Ga0255039, IMG submission 181713) | Seawater microbial communities from Strait of Georgia, British Columbia, Canada - BC1_12_1 | ecosystem: Environmental > Aquatic > Marine > Strait | place: Canada: British Columbia... | reverse complement strand
CTAAGACTAAGAAGAGTAAGAAAGCTATGACTTACAAAGAGCACTTAGCACTTAAGAAAAAAGGTTGGGGACATGAAGCACCTAAAGCACAAGATGGTAAAAATGTAACAGAAAAAGTTTCAGACAAGGATCTGAATAAAATGTTTGATGAACTTATACAAAGAAAAACTTTTAATGATGTTGAAACTAGACAGTTAAAAAACAAAATTGATTCTTTAAAACTAAAACAAAAACTAAAAAAGAAAACACCTAAAGCACAAACTGGTTTGGGTCAGATAGAAAGTATGGATCTAGGATTTGAGATCCCACAACAAGATCAGTATGGTAATCCTGATGGATCTGGTATGTTTGGAAAAGCATTTAGTAAAGGGCAATACAATGAGGATGGAACTGCTATGAATTTTGGACAGAGAGTGGGAAGCTTTTTACAATCAGATGAATTAGGTCAAGTCCTTAATAGTCCTATTACAAAAGATATCATGATGGGTATCAGTAAGATAAAAGGTCAGAAGGATGCCCTAAAAGATCTTAAACAAATGAAGGAGGTAAGTGGAATAGCATTACAGGCTGCTCTGACTAAACCAGAAGAAATAGAAAGAGACTATGTTCGTCCTGAAGATATTCAGAACACAGGCGAAGAGTTCTTCCCTATTTATGGTGTAGGCACAAACGTACTTGCTAAACGTGGTGGTAATTTTCTAAATAACTTTAGAGCTGGAGGTCCTAGAAACTTAAATCTAAAAGGAGATGATCTTCTTGGTAAAGGAGAATTTACTTATAGTCTACCTTACTATAAAACCATGCAAGAAAAATTAGAACATAACAGAATGCTTAATAGAAGAAACGTAAATAGTATGCGTGCTCTTCAGGATGGAGGATATGTTCCACTAAATAATCCTAGCATAGTTAAATCATATCAAGATGGTGGAGGAGTACCATATGATGCAATAGGAAACACGTTAGGAAATTTTGCATATGGAGATAAAGCTAGTAGAGATGCAGGAAGCAATATTGGTGGTGGTGTTGGTAGAGGTATAGGTACGCTTGTTGGTGGACCACTTGGTGGTGCTATTGGTGATTTTATTGGCAGTGGTATTGGGGATGTTCTTGATAGAAACGATAGAAGACAAAGACACGAAAGAGAGGCAATAGATAGGAATATATCAACAATGAACAACATGAAGATAGGTCCTCAAATCCACGCAGGATATGCTTCTCATATGAAAAAAGGTGGATCGGTAGCAGGTGATGGTAATGTTAAAACTCTATGGGGTGGAGATGTAAATGCTGTATCCTATAACCCTTATGCTGGGGGAGAAAGTTTATATTTCTCTGGTAACTCGCATGATAAAAAAGATCCTAAGACTGGTCAAACTGGTATTGGTGTTGCGTATGGTCCACAGTCCGTTGCTAACAATGAAGCAGTGGTAGAAGTAGAAAATGAACCAGCTCAAATTATGCAAGACGGTGGGAACCAGGAAAACTTAGTAGTGTTCGGAGATTTAAAAATACCAAATAATTTTATATCAGAGTTAGGTGACGATAATGCAAAAGGTAAAAAGTTTAAAAACTATGTAAACAACCTCAATGATGAGGAAGCAAGAATAAATAAACAAATGGGAAAAGCTGTAGAAAATGCTGGAGATACCCAAAAGACTAAATGGGGCGAGTTGGTAAGATCAACTTCAGATGCAATTGTACAAGGTGGTGACATGAAATTAAAAGATATAGCTAATAAGAAAGAAATGTTAGCTGATCTTCAAACAGCCTTAAATGATACATTTAATGAACGTGGTATAGATGGTAATAAGTTCTTATCTAAAGGTGAGATAGAAGCTGTTAAAGACACACAGGATTATGCTGAAGATGGTACAGAAATACCTATAGCCCAAGATGGTCTTAAAATAAATAACCTTCCTACAAAATTTAAAACAATAAAAGAAGCTGAAGATGCTGACTTTGTGTGGGATGAAGAGCAGAAAAAGTGGAAGAAGGAAAAGACACCAGCAAAAGAAAAAGTTGATCGTAAAGATGCAACTGGTTCTGATATAGGTGATATGCCTAAAGGACAGAAGTATGATGATAAAACAGGATTAGCTGGTAATGTAACTGAAGCAGATTATGAAGCGTTTGTAAAAGAAAACTCTTGGTTTGATTGGGAGAACTTTGATCGTAGAAAGAAAGAAGATGTAAAAAGATTCCAAAGAGAATTTAATAAAAGAAACAAAGATGCAGGTATAAACGTGTCAGTAAATGTAGATGGTATTATTGGTCAAGAAACTTCTAGTGCTAGATTTACGCCTGAGGTAGAATCAAAGGAAGCTGCACCTGCTGAATATGAATTTGCAGAGGTAGAAGAAGAAGCAACTACTACAGAAACTACTACAGTAAAACCAAAAACACCATTTGATGCAAGTTTTCTTAGACCCTTATTTAGAAGACCTATAGACAATGATCTTGATTATAACCAGATACTGCCTGAGATGAATGCAGCTGCAAACAATCAACTTGATCCTGTTTACGCACAGACATACCAACCTAGATTAAGAGTTCCTTACGATATAAGTTTGCAGGATCAAAGAAATGTAATTAACTCACAGTATAGAGCTATGGCTCAAAATCCTATACTGGCAAATAATCCTGCAGCTCTAGCTGCTGCACAAGCTCCTTTCTTTGATGCACTTAATACTATCGGTGCTGAAGAGTTTAGACAGAACCAAGCAATGAAAGATCAAGTATACTCTGGCAACATTGAGGCGATTAATCAGGCAAGGCTTACTAACTTAGGTATTTATGATCAACAACAACAAAGACAAGCTCAAGCTGTAGCTAATACAAAAGCAACACAGCAAGAAATTGTTAAGTCTATATCTGATAAGTATCAGCAGAATAAACTAGAGAACCGAAGAGAGAAAGTTCTACGTGAACTATATCCTAACTTTAGATTTAGTGAAGATTTAGATTTATTTAATCAAGGAATTGCACAGTTTAATATACCTGGTAAAGGGCAGACATCTGCTTTTGGACCTTATCAAACTATCTTTGATTATTTAACTGGTGGTGGTTTTGGAGGTGGACAAACTACTAATTCTACTAATGAAGGTATAAATGAAGACGCAATGGGTGAAGTGTTAGATGCTGCAAAGGCTGAACCTATATACGATTATGTAAATGATCCAAGTACAGCAGTTGGAAAGTACGGAACAAAATTAAAACCTATCAATAAAAAAGTAAAAAAGAACCACAGGAATAGTAATATACTAAGACAATTCAAAAAATAATAACTAATCTGATTATAAAGAATTACCAGAATCGATTAGTGTATCTTGGATAAGTCTTTAAATAATAATACATTTGTTAAATTATGGCATCATATCTAGATAACATTCCCACCTTCAACGAATATGTAGAGCAGCGTCCTCAGGATGAAATGCTTAAGGTTGGTTTGTTCAAGCAACAAGCATATAACCAGGGAGTACAAAAGATTCAGGAAAGCATTGATAACATTGCTGGTCTTGATGTAGTTAGACCACAAGATAAAGAATATCTTCAATCTAAGCTTAATGCTTTAGGAGGACAGCTCAATAGTATTGCTGCATCAGATTTCTCAAACTTTCAACTTGTTAATTCAGTTGATGGTATGACTAAACAATTGGTAAATGATCCAGTTATTTTAAATGCTGTTGGTTCTGCAGCTAAATATAGAAAACAATTAGAACAACAACAAGAAATTACAGGTAAAGGAAAAGGGTCTCAATCAAATGATTTATTCTTTTCTAAACAAGTACAAGCTTGGATGGATGGAGATTTAAACTCTACATTCAATGCAACATACAGACCTTATGTAGACTATAATAAAATGGCTCAGGATGTTGTAAAAGGTTTAGCTGCTGATTCAACACAGAATGATATATATGCAACTACAGACTCAAGAGGTAAAATTGTATATTATGATGCTGTCACTAGAAGAAAGATAGAAGCTCTTACTCCAGAGAAAATTCAAACTGCTTTAAAAGCTGCTCTTCCACCAGATGCATATCAGCAAATGGCTATTGATGGACAGTTTAAATACAACGGTATAGATGATGAAGTATTTTCTCAAGATGTAAATCAGTCATACAACAACACATTCCTAGGACTTCAGAAGGAGATAGAAGACATGGAGTCTTTACAAGGCTCCTCAAAGACTGCTGCAGAAAAGAATGCTATTCAGGATCAAATAGATGCTCTTCAACGTCAGGCAGAATCTCTAAAATCAGAATACGAAAGTGTGTCTTCAAGCTTTTTAAATAGTGATGTAGAAACATCAAAAGGACAATTATACAGTACTGATTGGATGAAGAATTTTACTAATTCTTATTCTTATAAAAATGTATCTGAAACAATTCACAGTAATCCATTTAGAGAAACAGAACTTAAAGTTGCTAAGATGCAACAAGATCAAGCAAACTTTAATGCTAAGTTTTATCAGACTGAAAAACATAATGCAGAAATGGCTAGGTTGAAAAAACAAGAAAATGATACACTTGAATTTGGTGCATATGGAGGAGTTCCTATTAATCAGGGTGATGATGCTAGTGATTCGCAAGTAGCAGCTGCTGGAAAAATTGCTATGGAAGAAGCATTGCAACTAACAATAACCGAGCGTGAAAGATTAAAAACTAAATACGGATACACTGATAAACAGTTACAGGATGAAATAACAATAAATAGTAGTAATCCTGCATCTCTACCAGATGATCTAAGATCGGACCTATCTGTTCTAAGTAGACTTGATGCAGAATATAAACAAATAAGTAATCTAGTAACATCTATTAATGAAGATGCTTTAAAAATATACCCTGAACCCCCTCAACTGAAGGCTGCAAATAAGTCACTAACAATTGATTATGTCGATGATGGTATGCCATCTACTTACACTGCTGACTACAAATCATTAATTAGTATGTTCAATAGTGATAAGTTCCAACAGTATGTGTATGAAGATCCAGATGCAGAGGGACCTGATACAATTTTTACTAGAGATTATCAAAAAGCTATGGGTCCAGAGAGTGAATTGTCTGCACAGGAGAAGGCTGTATTCGAACAACTGTTTGCTCCTGGGTATACGGATAGAGGAGTAGCGTATGGAATTAGTGGGAATTCTGGTAGTGCTGTATATGATGACATTATATCTTTTAGTGAAAACAAACCTATTCAAAATGCATTACGTAATATTATAGAACAGAGAGAAAAGTTTATTGCAGAAGAATTAAGAAAGACTAATATAATTCCTCAATCAGTTGCCTATCCTATTCCTCTAACTAACACAGCACAGAAAGCAGAGTTTGATGGTTTACTAGGAGGAATAGCTATTGACATGGATAAAGGAGATGTTGATGAGGGAGTGTTTGGAGGCGGTGGTGTAGCTTCAGAAATTAGAACTGCTCTTGAAAAAGGTATAATATCTGCTAATGTTGTAACTGCTGGAGCTGATGGTAAGTATCAATTAATTCTAACGGATGGAGATGGTAATCCTAGTGAGATAGATTTAAGTCAACAACAATATGACAGATTCTTTCAAGGTAGATATGAACCAAGCCCAGCTGTCAGAGCTTTCAACCAAAGAATATTACCTGCAATGATAGACACTAGACAACCTCTAGAGGAATTTACATTGTCTAATGGAGAAAGATCATTCAGAAGAAATCCAAATGCTTATTTTACTACAGCTACAGACAGTAAATATAAAACAAGTTTGGAAAATGCATTCTTAAGTTCTGAATCAGGTGACTTCCCATCACTTAAATATTATAAAGCAAGTGGAAATGTTGTGAGTGACATGAGTCCAAAAACAGAGAATGGAATGTACAGGTTACAACTTAATATATATGATCCATTATCTGGTAGAATATCTAAAAATATATTATGGCCTTCTATGGTTCCAAAAGAACAAATTGCACCTTTATTAGGTCAACTCACTGATGAGATTATATATGAGCTGCTTGTAGAACCAGGTGCTCAAATGAGTTCAAGACAGTACCAACAGTTAGCTAAAGCAGCACAAAGTCCCAACACAAATATAGATTATGAAAAGTTTGTTGGCAGAGATCTGAATGGTGATAGTAAAATAGGACAATAAAAGATATTATGGCAAGTAAAAAAGATCTTAAAAAAGCTCAACAAGGAGTTAACATACCACCAATGGCTACAAGTCCTATTACCCCTCAGTTAGACTTTGGGTCATTTGATGCACAGTTTGGTGGGTATACCCCTCCTCCTAATATGTTTTCTAATCTTCAAGGTCGTTCTCAATATACTCCTAGTAGTCCAATGATGGCACCTAGAAAAGGTGGACTTAACGATCTTATTCAAGAAACATCAAGACCTGGTAATAAAGGTGCAGGAAGTAGGATAACAACTCAAGATGAGTATGAAGGATCTGGAAGGTATGATTATTTTCAACCAACTTCTATGGGTGTGGACAACGAAGAGCTTGCTGCAAAGTATCAAAGTTTTGGTAGTAAAGCTGTTAATGGTGTTACCAAAGGATCCATACTTGCAGTTAATACATTTCTACAAAGTACCGTAGGGCTAGTAAACGGAACATATAAAGCAATCTCTGATGGTAGGTTTGCTTCATTCTATGATAATGAATTTAATAGAAAACTTGACTCAGTTAATAAATGGTCAGAAGATCAGTTTCCAAACTATTATACACAAAGAGAAAGAGATGCTAAGTGGTATAGTCCTGACTATTTGCTAACAGGAAACTTTTTATGGGATGGTGTAGTTAAAAACTTAGGATTTGCAGCAGGTGCATATGCGTCCGGTGGTGTGTTTAGTAGAGGTATAAATCTTGCAACAAAAGCTATGACATCAGTAATACCTTCAGCTAAATTAGTTAGTGTAGGTAAAGCTGCTGAGACAGTTGCAGCCACAGAAAAAGGATTAAGTGCAGCAGGTAAAGGAGCTGGAGTGTATGGTGAGGTGAAGGCATTGTCTGATAATTTACTAACACAATATAATATATTAAACCCAGGACAACGAGCTGTAGTTGCAGGTCTTGCAACAAGCGGTGAGGCAGGCATTGAAGCTTTACATAATTCAAATGAATTTAGAGATAAATTAATAAAAGAATATGAAGATGAGTATGGAGTAACACCAGGCTCTGAAGCACTAGAAGTAATTAATGATGCTGCTGATGGTGCAGGGAATGCTTCATTCTGGACAAATGTAGGAATCTTAAGTGCAAGTAACTACGTTATGTTTCCACGTATAGGACGCTTCACATATAAAGGAGACAAAGGTGCGATCAACAGCTTAGTAAGAGAAACAGATGAAATAGTATATAAAGGTGGTAAGTATACTGAGAAAGTAAGTAAGATACATCCTGTATTAGCCAGAGTAAATAAAATTAGACCTTACCTTTTTTCAGCTACAGAAGCTGCAGAAGAGGTGGGACAGTTTGGTGCTAGTGTAGGATCTCAAGATTATTATAATAAGAAGTATAATAATGAAGCAACCTCTTGGTTAGACTCAGCTGGTGCAGCAGTGACTAAAGGTGTGTTTAGTGATGAGGGAGCTAAGAATGCACTAATCGGTGGACTGTCTGGTTCTATAATGACTGGTAGAGGAAGATACCGAAGAAACAGTGCAAGAGAATCTAATACACAAGCAGCATTACAAGCACTTAATAGATTAAACCCAATCACTGGTAAGCCTTACACCTTCTCTGATTTTACAAATGGTACTATAGATGCTGTAAATAGAGCAGGGGTTATAGGACAAGAAATAGAAACAGCAGCTCGTATGGGAGATGAGTTAGCTTACAAGAATCTAGAGTTACAGTATATAGTTAATTATCTAACTCCTAGAATAAAGTATGGAAGATACGACATGGTGCAACAAGAGATTGCAGATGTTATAAACTTAGCACAAACAGAACAAGGGTTTGCTCAACTTCAGGCTGAAGGTAAGATACAAGAGGGTGATACTAGAGATGCATTTCTTGCACGTATGCAGAGGTTTAAAAATACAGCTGAAAGTACATTAAGTCTTTACCAGTCTTTAAACTTGAGATACGGAGGTATAACAGAAGAGGGTCCAGATGGAAAACAAAGACGTGTATACGGACCAGCTGTAATGGATAAGATGTTATATACAGCTAGTATGATTACAGACTTTGACACACGTATACCTCAGCTTACACAAGAACTTCAAACTGCATTGCCTAATATCGATGTTAATACAATCATTCAAGATGTATTAAATAATAAGGCTGAAAGCTTTAACGCAGCAGTTGAGGAAATAAGTAATCTAGATGTAATTTCAGACACAAAAGATACACTAGGACAAAAGTTAAATGATGTAGCTACTATAGCTAAAATGAGAGAAGAACTTCTCCAAGAGTACGAGGATATAAAAACCAACCCTAAGGAATTTGATGTAAGACCGGCAGAGACAGATATAACACAGGACATTAATGATGTAACTGAAAGCATAGTTGTTCAAACAAAGAATGGAGAAAAGACTCTACAAGCAGGACAGCAATATTTTGTAGGACAAGGTGTAAACTTCTTAAAAGATACACCACTAGATGAGCCAGTGGTAATTCCTAACTTCACTGTTATTGGAAAGAAAGAAGATGGTAGTATAGAAATAAAAACACCAGCTGGTGAAACTAAAACTATATCTCCTGATGTACTTATAGATTATAAGGTGGCACCTTTTGAAACAGTAAATTATAATAAAACCGCAAACTTCTACTTCAGACACAGAAACAATATATTTGAATTTAACTTCGGAAAGAACTTTGGTGGTAAAAGAAGAGGAAGATTACAGTATGATAATGGTAAGTTATTGTTTGTATATAAAGATGCTAATGGTACAGTCCTCAAAAAACAATTAGCAAATAAATTCTTTATACCTCAAGAAGGATATAATGAAGCTAGAATAAGACCAGTAGGAACTGTCACTCAATCTCAAAAAGATGCAACTATTCAATTCCTGTCTGCAGAAGAGTTAGCAAAGAACGAACAAACTCTTGCACAGAACAGAGAGAACAGGCTTAAGATAATGAATGACTTAGGTGTTGAATCTAAAAGAAGGCTAGAGGAGATAAACAAACAGTTAGAAAAAGATAAGAAGAAGTTAGCTGATGTCAACAAAGATATAAGTGCTATATATGAAATGCGTGAAGGTGGTCCTAGAATCAAATTAAAGTATTCTAATGCACAGAAAAACTTTACAAGAGCTCTGAACAAGTTGACAGAAATGCAAGATGATACAGCACTTCGTATTCAACAGTTGTCTAAAGAACAAGAAGAGCAGGAGTTTAACATATCTTATTTCGAAGCATTTGAAACAGACTTATTAGATCTACCAGGAAACACTGGAGAGTTTTTACAGGAACTAAAAGATCAAATTAATTTACTAGAACAAAACGGAAAGGCTGTAAAGAAAGAAATAGCTGAAAATCAAAAGTTAGCAACAGCAATAATTAAAGCTGCAAAAGAAGCAAGCAAGTTACTTAGAAGTGCTCTAGAAACCACGTATGTATTTGACCAAGATTATGGTGATTATATGAAAGAGCTTTTAGATAAAGCTGCTAAAGGGGAAGACTTAGTTAATGTCTGGCCTTTGCTCAAACAAGAGTTGGCAAACTTTAATCTAACTAACGATATACAATTAGATACCAGTGTAGGAGAAAGAGGCGTGTTTGATGCTATGGAAAGTATTAAGGAACTTGAAGAGCAGCTGGAAAGTCTAAGGGGAGAATACAAGGCTAAGAAAGTAATAGCAGATAGGTTTCAAAGAATAATAGATGAGTATGTACAAGAACAGGCACAGCAAGATAAACTATCTAAGGATCTTAAATTACAAGCTCAACTATTAAATACACAAACTAATAGTCCTGTTATAGAAGCTGAACCAAAGTCATTTAGTCCTATTCCTAAAAAGTCTAATGACGTAGTACCAAGAGCTAGTATAGGACAACCTGCAGGTGAAGTACAAGATCATCATATTAGAGCTAATAGGTTTGGAGTAAACTTAAATAAGTTTGAAAACAGAAATCAAATTCGTGGTGTATATGTTACACGTGCTACACAAGATCAATTACTAGATGGTGTAGTTGAAAGAATACTTGATGATGGTAATCAGGAACTTATGGATAAGTTTGGTGACAGTATTATTATCATGGTGATGATAGATGCTGCAGGTAATCTAGTAGATGTGAACGGTCAAGCTATTGGTAAAAATCAAAGTAAGCTAGACAATGCTATATACCAAGTTCTGCCTGAAGCAGATCTCACAAACAGTAAAGGTAGTATGTTTAGAGAGGAGAATGCAGAAACAGCTGAAATTAAAAAACAGTTTGGGGTCTTCAGAAAAGGTATTCTAGACAGAACTATGATAGGTGCACCTTTTAATATTGAAGCATCGTTTGGTGTTCCTCAGTATGAGAAAGATTCTAAAGACAATGATGTGTTTAGTGCTACATCTGTTGTAGAAGCAGACCTTATTGCAGAAGAGGATCTATCTAAAGATCAAGTCATATTTATTCCTACTACAAACAAGAACATATTTAAAGGAACAGTTGCATATAGTCAACCTTTAGGTAGTGTGTATTTAGATTTACCTAATGGTTATGTAAAACTTAGAAATAGGAGACATACTACATCTGAGGCTGAAGCTATATTTGATGCATTGTATACATTATCTAAACAAATAGTTGATCCAGATCAAGGTGCTAATAGTGACATGTCTGTAAGAATGTTGAACTTCTTAAAAGGTGTTACCTATTGGGGTATACCAAAAGATGCTCAGGGTAAAAGAAAAGACACAGGTCAGAATAGTGTGTTCTTTGAAAGAGAAGAAAGCACAACTGTAAAAGGTTTATCTTTTAGTAAGTTAGTTTTACAAATAGGACCTAACACAAAAATAGATTTAAGACCTGCTAGTTTAGATAAAAGTAAACAACTTATTATTGATACTCTAGGGCAGATGTATAACAATATAGATAATGCATATACACAGAAACTAGACCAAGAGTTCGAACAAATCACATCAGTTAGTGAGGAAGGAAATGTAGAGTCTATCGTTTGGCCAAACTATCAAACCTACCTACTATCTAAAAATATTCCAGGGGGTGGTGTTAGAGAAGACTTCGAACTTCCTCTACATACTACAATGAAACCTGTTATAAAAGACAGTGAAGAGGTTAATAGAAAAGGTGTATACTTTGTAAATGAAGATAGTGCTGGAGACTTTATATCTGAAATACCACCAGCTGACACAGCACAACAAAGTAGTGAAGTAATTAAGGTGACTCCTGATGCAGAACGTATTGTATTAGATGGTCAAACTGCTAATACATATACTAGTCCAGAAGGTAAGAAGTTAATCTTTAGAGCACCTGCTGATACTACAATATCAAACTATAAAAAGAAGATACAGTTGATTGAAGGAGGTGACTTAGCAGAAATAGTAGCGTTATTTGAAAAGAGTGGTAAAGATAAAAATGAAATAAAAGGTCCAATATATAATTATATTAGTCCTGCTCTTGCAAAACTTAAGAAAGAAGAAGCAGAAATGTCAGTTCAGATTTCTCCTGAACAATTTGCAGAGTTACAAAAATCTAGAGATCAGCAACTAGATGATGATGTTAAAGCTGCATTAGAGCGTGGTCAGAATAACATGAACAATGAAGTTCTACGTGAGGTTATTACTGATTCTGTAGAAGCAATGAGTGAGGAAAACTGGAAAGATGCAAGAGCATGGATGTCTAAGAATTTACCTGGTGTTAATTTCAACAGAGTTAAGAATGTAATAAAAACTAAAGGTGGAAAAAAAGCATGGGGATTCTTTGAAAACAATAGTATATATGTATATGAAAATGCAGAAGTAGGTACAGTCTATCATGAAGCATTTGAAGCTGTCTTTGCACAATTCTTATTTCCTCAAGAAAAAGAGAAACTATTTAACGAGTTTAAATCTCGTAGAGGAAGCTTTGTAGATAGACCAACCGGCAGAACAGTTAAGCATAAAGATGCTACACTGGATCAAATGAGAGAACAGTTAGCAGAAGACTTTAGAGATTATATACAAGACAAGAAAAAACCAGAAGGTGGTTTCTTTTCTAGATTATTTAAACAATTAAAGGATCTTATTGAAAAATGGTTTATTAGTCCACAGTCACAAACTTATACTGATGAGTTGTTTAACAAGATTGATGGAGGTGGTTTTGAATTCTTTGGTGAATCTTACGAAGATCTTGGTCCTTTTAATCTAGACATTTCAAACAACACTGTTGACTTTGCAATACCAGGAAACAATGCTGTGTTTAGAGTGGCAGGGTTAAGTGATGTTGTTACGCATGACACTATCCAGCACATGACATATCTCACACTTAGAGATTTAATCAAAAACAATCAGAGCTTATTCAATATTAAGAATGCATTACTTAATGAAGATGTTTTATATACAAGATTAAAAGGAGAAGTATTAGCATCAACTGCACAAATAGTAAAAACTCTAGAGTCTTTACCACAGTCCGAAGAAAGAGATGTAAGACTGCAAGACACTGTTTCTCTTATGCAGAACATTAGTACTTCATGGCCTGATATTGTAAAGAAACACAAAGAGTACATGAGATCCTTTGGAGTTACTTTTGATGAAGGTGCTATGAGTATGGCTTCTGAAGACATGTCTAACAAAGGATTTAATCTAGATGCAACTCAAATAGACAACTTCAAGAAAACTAATGTAGCCCTAAGATTGTTAATGGGAACACTTCCTATAGTTAATGTCAACGATAATGGTGACATAAGGTTTAGTCCTAGTGCTATTAACGGTGTTAAACTTTTACCAACTACACAAGTATACATTACATTACTAGAGCAGTTATCTTCTTCCACTAGCATGGAAGACATGATAGAAAGACTTAGATCTATAGCTATCAGTGACCCTAATTACAATGCACTTTATAAACGTATTACAAAACAAAATGCTAATGAAGGTACATTTGATTTTAGAACACTTAATGAAACACACGAGCTTACATTAGCCACTGCACTTTGGAAAACCTTCAAGTTACAAGATCCTTCAGTTAAGATGGTGATGGTTTTAGAGAACGGTGAAACTGCTTTGACAGATGCTAATTTATCTTTAGCATCTAGACAAATGCAACAACAGTATCTAAACTCTATTGTAACTAAGTCTAAACAAGGTAACGGTATATTCAAAGAAACAGATGGTGTATTTAATCCTGATACTGTTAAGTTGGGCAAATACTCCTTAGCTACCTTAAACAATATGTTTAGATTCTTAGATGAGTTAGGTATACCTTTTAATTCAAAAGAGTATGCATTACTTAATCAAACACAAAAGAAAATATTTGCTTCTTCTGTAAATGGTATAAAGAAAAGTATTCAGGATACTAAGAATTTAAAAATATTCTCTACTAAATCATTAGATTTATCTAAACGTCTGTTGAATTTAGCTGAGTTAAAAGTAGATATAGCTAATCCGGAGGTAAGTAGTACATACTTTAATATAGAAGGACAGAGAACTCAAACATATATTGGACCTAACACAGCATCTGAAGTTCATAACTTTATGACATCTGTCAGCAATAAAGAAGAACTAGGTAGTACACCTTATGCTTATTTACTTACAGATGCATTCTCTCAAGGGTCTGTTATATTAAACTCAATGTATGATAGAGAAGGTAACTTGAGAACAGACAAGCTTAACTTGTTTAAACCTGGATATGCTGGTGGTATACTAAACTCTCAAAAAGGCACTTCTAAAAAATCAGGTAGACTTCAATTTCCTGATAGACTTCGACAAGAACTAAATTACAACATTAGTGGTATATACATGAACCTTGTTCCTGGAGACTCTTCTTTAGAGCACACTTTAGAAATGGGTAACCCTATAACCGAAAGAGACTTACTTCAAAACAATGTTGTATTCAATACTATAATGAGAGAATACTTTATATCTGAAGTTAATCTAGCTAGAGAGGACCGTGCTATAGCAAAAGTAGGAGATAGAGATGCTACTGATCTTAGATTCTTTAAAGACATATTGGGGGAAGAAATTCATAAAGATATAAAAGTAAATATATTAGACTCTTCACTTTCAGCTGAAGAGGTGTATGACTTACATGCAGATCAAATTGTTGATAGCACCTTTAGTTATGTAATAAATAGTAAGGATCAGTATGCTGACTATTTAATGAGGTTTGGTGTAATAACACAACAAGAGAACGAAAAAACAGGAGAGCTCATAGACAAGTACACAGCAAATGGAGTACAAGGAATGACTAATATGACTATTCAAGATATGAATAGAAAACTTATTGTACTACAGGCTAATTATATTATTGCCAACATAGAGATGCATAAGATTCTTTATGGTGATCCATACAAATATAAGGATGAACTTAAGCGTACAAAGAGCTTCTTGTCTCCTAGACAACCACTAGTATCTAATTCACCTAATTGGAATGCATCCGCAAACAGATTATGGAATAGAGACTTTGATAAATTTAGTCCTGGGTTTACACAGTTTACCAAAGATGGATTAAGAACTGTAACTCATGGAGATGTTATAGGTGTTATAGATCTACCTAATTATAAAGAAATGGTAGAAACCGATGGTGGTGGTATTATCACATTTAAAGCTTATAGAGAAATAAGAATACGAGCTAACAATTGGAATGATGCAGAAGAGAAACAATACCGTTATGATATTGCTTTTTATAAAAAAGACAAAAATCAAACACTAACTAAAAGAGAAAAAGATCTTTTAAAAGAAGGTAACCCTAGTATACAAAGTGCATACACCACATTAAAACCTATTGTGTCTGGAGCTAGATTAAATGAAAACTTTGATGTAAATAATACAAACGATGTAGTGTTAGATAAGTATGCACTGTATCCTTTGTCTTATAGAATTATGAAAGAACTAAACGCTGGCTCTAATGGTGTTAAGTTATTTGATAAAATGCTCAGGGAAGACATAGACTATATTATATTTGAGTCTGGTAGAAAGGTTGGGGCTGGTCCAACACATGCTACATACAATGATGATGGGTCATTTAATGATGCTGTTTATGATAACATCGTAAATGTTCCTTTTAATATAATGAGCATACAATCGGAGGTACCATCAAAAGAAGATGGTAGAGTTACACTTGCTAGTCAAATTACTAAATTGTTAACTCTAGATTTATTAGATAATGGTGTACCTATAGATTACACTGGTACACTTGATCAATGGTTTAGTTTAAGTGAAGAACAAAAACAGAAAGCTTCACTCATTTACGCAGAGGTTGCCAACAACACAGAGCTACTTAATGAGATGACCAAGGAAGGTCTTGATCAGTTGTTTAAAAAGTTAGGTATAAAACAAACAGCAAATGGTCTTCAATTAACAGACATGGCTCCAGCTACTAAAACTTTGCGTGAAGAGATATTTAAAAGAGAAACTAATGATAACATAAGTTCTGCTCTTGATGGATTCTTAGTGGGTGATGTTATATTAGAGGCCACACCTGCATACAATCAAGTTAGAAATATCTTATACTCTATAGTGCAGAAGAATATCATACGTCCTAAAATATCAGGTGGACAAAAGGTACAAATACCTTCTTCTCTGTTTGAGTCTAATCGTGTAGCTAAGACTACTATCAATGGAAAGACTGGTTATGCTTCTGATGTCCTTAAGTTCTATGAAGATGCAGATGGTAAAAGAGTTATGGAGGTTATGGTGGGTCGCTGGTTCTCTAACATGGGAATGACAGATGCAGAACTATTAGACTACCTAAATAACACTGAAGAAGGTCAAGAGTTATTGACCGGTGTAGCATTCCGTATACCTACACAGAAACAAAACTCTATAGATGCTATAAGAATAAAACAATTCTTACCTAAAGAGTTTGGAGATAATGTTGTAGTTCCTGCAGCAATAGTTGAGAAGGTGGGATCGGATTTTGATATTGATAAACTTTTCATGTATCTTAAGAATGCAGTTGTAGTTAATGGTAAGTTACAAGAAGTACCTTTTTATGGATACGGTGATCAAGCTAAGAAAAGGTTTGAAGAACTGTATGACAGTGGGGCACTACTTAATAAAGCTCAACAGAAAGAACTAAATCAAAGAATAAAAGACTTTGAGTCTGGAGAACTTGAAGGCGAGTTAATAGAAGCTATCTTTGGAGAAACCTTTGATAATCAAGACGTTATAGATGATTACATGTTTGAGCTTCAAGAAAAAGGAATCAGACAAACAGTAGTAGATAGAATGTATTCTAGATCTTTAGAGAACCAGTATATAAAGTCTACAGAAAATATTATTACATTACCTGAGAACTTTGAAAGACTTATTGTTCCTAATGATGCTAGTCAATTAAAAGCATTGTCAGAAGAGATTGTGGATAAAACTAGAACAGGAGCATTTGACTACAGTAACATAGGAAACTTACTTGATAAAAGGTTTATGTCTAGGTTACGTAATGCATTTGTTCAAGGTAAAAGAGGTATTGGTATAGCTGCAGTTAATCAAACTAACTTAGCTCTTAATCAACATTCTCTACTATATGTAAAGCCAGAACAAATAAAGTTTAGAAGAAAGAACACTGTAAATATACCAGGTGTTGGAGAAGCAGTGTCTTTGTCTGGTGTAAAGAATGCTGCTGGTGATTTTATATCTGATATAAATGGACAGGTAATAGATGGTATGGTAGACATATCAGCAGGACCGTGGATTATAGAACTAGGTATGACACCTGCTACATCATCTACTTGGTTATATTTAATTAAAGCTGGTGTACCTGTTGACACTGTATCCTACTTTATGAATCAACCAATCGTTAGAGATTATTTACGTAGAATTGAGGAGAGTGGATATACTTGGTTATTTATCGAAGACTTTGCTAATGAACTGAAAGAAGACAAATATGGAAGTCCTTCAGAACTAACAGAGAAAGAGTCTGAACTACTCCCTTTCAGAGATTATCTGAGATCTCAACTTGGTAAACCCAACATGAGCAATAAAGAAAAAGCGTATCAAAGATTTATATTAGATGAATTTATAAGCTATGCAGAACAAGCACGTGACTTGTTTACACTTACACAAGGAACTAATTGGGATACAACAACATTTAATGATCCTTACTTAGTGTTTAAGAAACAAGCACAATTATCTAAAGCAATTTCTCTTACAGAAAGGGTTGATCCAGTGTTCTATGCAATGAATAATAAAGGTGAGTCAGTGTCTGCAGCTATGGCTCTTATAGATAATACATTCTTAAAAGAAACTGTGTCATCATTGTTAGAGGCAAGAGAAGCTATGTCTTTAATGCTTACATCAGATCAATCAACTACTAGAGATATATTACAAAATGTGTTACTACCTTATACAAATTTACCAGATAGTGAATTTATAAAAGTGTCTAGAAGAGCTGTTAACAGTTTATATGATTATGCTGTTCAAACAGACCAACAGTTAAACATGATGCTAAAAACTATGCTTGTGGATAACGATGGTACAGCAGGTGAGGTGGCATCACTTGTTACTGAGGTACTTGGAAATCCTAAACACCCACTATACGGTAATCAGGTAATTCAGTTATTAGAAACAGATCCATCAAAACGTTCTGGAGATACTCCTAACAACATAAAGCTTAGGAATAATAATAGAAAGGTATATGAGCAGAACACCATAATATATGCGTTTCGTGAACTTAAACAAAACATAGACCCTGCTCTTTATAAAAAGATTATAGTGACAGGTATACTGCAGTCCGGACTAGATAACTCACAAATATCATTTACTTCTTTAATGCCGTATGAAGACTTTCAAGAAATATACAATCAAACCTTGTCTAGGTTAGATAAAATTGATACCTTAGATGACTTCTATACCTTGAACATGTTTGAGAGAAACAACTGGGCATCAAGCACAGGAATTGTACCTCAAGAAAGAGCAAGATGGATTCAACAACAAAACGGTATGTATGTGTATAATCCAGCAATGGCATATCTTCCAAAGGGTGTAAAAGCTTCTGTAGCATCCGGAGCTATTCCTCAAGTGATGACATTAAGTACAGGTAGTAGAGCTGCACAATCAGATCTTGTTACATTTAGTTGGAACAATCCAAACTTTGATGCAAAAGAAAGAAAAGAGATGGCCTCCAAAGGAGATTATTCATTCATAAATAAAGGACTATTTAAAAAGGTAAGAGGTAATAGTATTAGTATGCTTCCAACTGCTGACCCTTTTATACACTCCTATACAAAAAAAGGTGAGAGTGAGCCAAAACTTTATTTTGTTTATAAACATGTCAATGCATTAGGAGATGGATATAGAGCTAAAGAATATTATACTGGACCTAGACCATCAGTATTTGATAACGGTACAGTAAAAGCTGATGAAAAGCATGACTCATCAATTATAGAAGCATTTAATAATAAAGGAAAAACAAGAAATGCACCTACACAATCTGTCGCACCTAACAAACTTATGTTTGATAAGAAAGGTGACATGGTTCAACTAGGTAGAACTGGTTCAAAAGAATTTAATATATCTGAAATCAATGTGCCAATGTTACTTGACTTAGGTTACACAGAAGATCAAGCTGGTGAAATATTTAAACTAATTTGTAAGTAATGGCAAGATGTCCTAACATAAATTTACCGGAGTGGAAACAATTAGTTGCTGCTAAAGGAGAAGACCGAGCATATTTTTTATGGAATAATTACAATGGTAATGTTCCTGCACAGGAATATACAGATGTAGCTGGAGTTAATTCTATCACTCCTAGAGTAAAAGAGTTGATAGCTAAGATGGGTGTAAACATTGTAGAGCTACAAGATTATGCAAAGGAAAATCCTGAAATAGATTTTAGTTCAGCTAATGCAATTGCTGATATTACCGGAAAGATAATTGCTGTAAGTGAAGGAGCAACAGATATAGACATTACAGAGGAAATGGTTCACATTGCTACGGCTATACTAGAGCAACAGAACCCAAGTCTAGTTACTCAGATGATATCTAAGATAGATAGATTTAAGATATACAAAGATACGTTAGATCAATATAGAGACAATCCAGTTTATCAGTTAGAGAACGGTAGACCTGATATTAGAAAGATAAAGAAAGAGGCAGCGGATAAACTAATTACATATCTAGTAAGTGAAAACTTAAACGAACTAAGTGATCCAGCTGCACTAGAAGAAGAAAATACTAGTTTTTTTAGACAGATATGGAACACTATAAAAGATTGGTTTAGAGGACAGTATGCACAATCTAATCTAGACATATTTCAACAAGCTGCAGAACAAGTAACAGAGGGTGTAGAAGGAGACCTGATTGATGCTAGTGCAAAAGAAATTTACTTTTCAATTACCCCTGCACAGAAGGCAATACAGCAAAAACTTATAGCTACTAAGAATAGTCTTAGGAAGGTTGAGAGTACAAAAGAAGCTAATCCTTTATTACTAGATGACGAGAATGCAAATAACTATTATGAAGTTCTTGTAAATGGTGAGTATCAACGAGTATTAAAAAGAGTTACAGATAGAGTAAAGGCATGGTACGCTAGTAAGTTTAGAGGTAAATCATTTACTGCAGAAGAGAAAAGAGATAATGAATTAAAAAGACAACTGGGCGTAGAGTTTCACGATATGTTCGAAGAGATACATGGAAGATTCTTTAACTCAGATGGTACGAGAAGGGAAGTTCCAGACCCTTCACCAACTATACAAGACGTTAAGAAAGCTCAGGTCTATAGTAAACTAGAAAAGTATTACACAGATCTTATAGCAGAGTTTTCTAAAAATAATAAAAACCCTATGGTGTTTTCTGAAGTCATGATTTATGATGAACAGAATAAAGAAGCAGGCACAATTGACCTACTGATTGTAGATCAAGATGGAACGTCACATATATATGACTGGAAGTTTATGAATGTAGCTAAAGGTGCAAAAGATGTAGCATGGTACAAACAAGGAGCATATGGTATACAACTTGGTACATACAAGCAAATCTTAAAAGATAACTATGGAGTAAAAGAAATAGGAAAGAATAGAGCTGTTCCTATACTATTAAATTTAAAGAGACAAAACTTTCAAGATCGCAAGTCTCCATTAGAGTTTGTTGGAATAGGTATAGGAAGTGTTAATCCTTCAAGTGTTGAGCCTTTAACTTTAACTCCTGTATCTGAAAAGACTGAGACTACTGGTGTGAGAGACTTAGATCAGCTTATTCAAAAATTAAACGCAGTTTATACTCAGATAGAAAAAACAAAGCCTACAGATGAGGTTGATAGATCAAGTAAAAGAGATCGTCTTAACATACTAAAGTCTGCCATACGTCAAGCACAAGCAAATCAAAACCTATCACCTTTAATCGATGCGGTGGTTGTGCAACAAACAGAAGGTGAAAACCTTATTGCAGAGTTTGAAACTACATATAAGAACAGGCCTGCTACTGCTGAAGACTTTGAGGACGCACAGTTATCAGACTATGCAGATAGAATAGTTCAATACCTAGAAACAGGAAAAGTATTTTCTCAAATTAACTTAGACCTAGAACCACTTATTAAAAACTCTGGTCTTAGTAAGGAAGAACAAGCTTCATACTTAAAAGACATAGATGAAAAAGCACGTCAAATAAGTAGAAATCTAAGAGAGATAGAGAAGATAAGTGGGGAATTTGCAGATAAGTTTGTAGGATTAAAGAATAATGTAAGTGGTTTACTTTCTCCTCAAACACTATTACGAGGATTGAAGTCTACGTTTAGAAGTTTATCTGAGTTGCCTTTACCTTCTTTAAGAATATTGTCGAGGGTAGCTAGAGTTGCACAATCAGAAGCACAAGCAACTTCTGTTGGTGAAGTTAATGAACTTCTTGCAATTAGAGATAAACTAAAACAACAAGGGGGTAACCTATTAGACATTGTAAGACCTTTGTATCAAACAAACACAGAGGGTGGCTTAGTAAATAAATTAATCTATAAATACTCTAGAGATTTTTATGATGCTATAGATCAAAATGCAGAAGAGGGCAATAGAAGTAAAAAGTTTTTACAAGAAAGTATAGATATCGCAGGCTACAAAAAAGAAGCTAATGAACTTTTAAAAAGAGAAATAGACAAGTATAACAAACTATACGATGATGAAACTTTAAGAGATAGACTTATACTAGAAGCCAAACGTAAGTGGGATATAGGTAGAAGTGATTTTAATGGATGGAACAACTATGTAATTAAAAGACATCCACAATCTAAATGGGAATCTACAGAGTATAAAGAAATAAAGAAGAATCCAGACCTACTAGATTTGTACAACTTCATCTCAAAGATGAATGAAAAAGCTAAAGACATAGGTTATTTAGATAATAGAGTACAAAGTACATTCCTACCTTTTATACGTAAAGGTACAGCAGAAAGCATGGCATGGGATTTTAGTCTGAGTGCTGTAAAGAATTTTGGAGCTAGATTAACTGCAAGAGCAGACGATATAGGATACGGTTCTATCAATGAAATAACTGGAGCTACTGAGAATGCTATTCCTAAATACTATACATTTGATTTTAGTGCAGATTCTGAGGGTGGACCAAATGATATGACTGATGTATCGTTAGAGTTCTTTAAGAATCAAATCTTGTATATCAATCACATGAATAAGTATAAGTACATGAGTGATATAGAAGGTCAGATGAATCTAGTAAAAACTATAGTACATGCTAAGGATCACTACAAAACTGGCAGGTTTTCAAGAACTGCTATGGAAGGTGGTAAACCAGTTATAGAGAAAGGTAATGAAAATAATGCAAAGATATTCGACCTGTTTATGGAAACAATCATGTATGATAATCAGTTCCCTGCAGACGGTGAAGACTTTGGTGTACCTACTGGTAGATTAAGAACAGGAATAAATAAGATCGCTAAACAATTAACAGGTAAAGAGTTGTTTGATGTAGGAGAAAAAGGAAGTAACTATTCTATTATTAAGTTTATGCAAACACTTAATAATGCATTTCAAGCAAAGACTTTAGGTCTAGAACCTCTGTCTGGTGCTGTTAACATTTTTGGTTCTAACATACAGGTAGCAGCTCAAGCAGGTAACTATTTCAACGCTAGAGAGTTTGCAGCTAATGAGCTTAAACTTGTAGGAAATAAATGGCGTAAAGGTGAAGAGAGGGATATGTTCGAGCAGTTGGTAGAGATATTTATGCCACTGAAAGAGAGTCCTACTTATGAAAAGTTGAAAGACTCTGTTATCTCCAAGTCTGCCAAATTAGATATGGGTGCACAGGATACATTGTTTGCATTCTTTAGAGAACCAGAACTACACTTAGAAAGATCTCTATTCAAAACTCTTTTAGATAACACCATGGTTATAGATGGTAACTTAATTAATATAAAAGAGTTTGTAAGAAATAAATATAAAGATAGATATAAGGATGCTGCAACATACAATTCAGTAAAGGATACCATAAAGAAAGAGATTGAAGAACTAAAGAAAAATAAATCTATTACAGCCACTCAAAAACTTGTAGATGGTAAAGTTGTAGTACCAGGTTTAGATTTAAAGAATAGAAAAGAGATTCAACGTCTTACAAATCTTACAAGAACTATAGCTAGAAATGCTACTGGTGGTTTTACAGACTTCGATCAAATTAAAATGAACATGAATATTTGGACTAAGTCCATGATGGTGTTTAAAGGTTGGATCCCTAAACTTGTAGACACACGTTTTAGTGAGTTCAGAAAAGTAGGTGATGACTTTACTACACGAGTAGGAGAAGATGGTATGACTACCGGAGAGAAGTATGACATAGGAAGAGTTAGATTGTTTGCTGGAAACTTTCTTCATCTTAATCTACTAAGAAGTATAAGGGAGTTAATGTCTATAGGTGCATTTGGTAATGATATAACTGATGCAGGTCTAGAAAAAATGGATCAAATGTTTGAGAAGTACGCTAAGTCTTATGAAGAAACAACCGGAGAAAGATTAAACATGTCCAGAGAAGACTTCATAGAAATGGTACGACAGAATACAAGAAAACAACTACAAGAACTTCTTATACTTATGACACTCCAAGGAATGCTATTTGTAACAGGGTTCTTTGAACCAGATGATGATGCAGATAGAGCTGAAAAGAATTCTTATAGATACATGAGAAAATCTTTTAATAGATTCTATGAAGAACTTATGTTCTTTTACAATCCAGCAGAGTGGAGTTCAACTTTAAGTGGAGGTATATTACCATCATTAAGTTTGCTTAAAGAATTCAGTACTTTTGTTCAACACATGAGTAGACAAACTACAGGTATTGAATTTGGTAATCTTGATAAAGGACCAATAGAAGTTAGAGAAGATGCTCTTCCTATAAAACAGGGAATGAGAATGCTTCCTGTAACTAAGTCTATGGTACAGTGGATAGCTATGTTTGATGCTGAATTCGCTAAAGATTTTGATGTAACCATCCAAGAAAAGAGAAGAAGATAATACAATTGCTATATTATACGAAGGTATTTTACTAGTAATGATTAAAAATAAAAAATAATAACATAAATTTGTAATAATATGAGAACCGCTGAAATTTGTCCCACATGTGCTGTTTATCAAAATGCAGAATGCATTATATACAATGGCCCCTACTTACCCAATGCAGTAGTAAACCCTGGAGATAACTTAGAAAACATCCTAGGAAGCATTGATAAGAACTTAGTTCCTTCGTTTAACACATCTACGCCTGTAAGTCCTGCACCTTATGTAGGAAAAATACACATTGATCAAAGTGCAACAAGTGGGAAAGTCTACATTGCTAATCTTGCTGGAACAGCTTCTGATTGGGAAGTACTCTTAACTGTACCTATAACAGGTGCTCCTGAGCACTCTAATAATTCAGCTGCTATATTCGCTGGACTAACCGTAGGTCAGGTATATCGTACAGGAGACTTCCTTAAGATAGTACATTAATAACATATACCCATTCTAGATGAGTAAAAGTAGTAACAAGTTAGTTTGTGCAGCTAATCCTTGCCCCATAACACTAAGTGCAGCTTGTGTGTTTTATGAGGGCCCAAACCTCGTATGCTCTGGAGTCTTAACAAATATGACTGTAGAAAATGCTCTAGAAGAAATAAACAAAAGACTTTGTAGTGGTGCTGGAGCTGATGGTACAAGTGGCACTTCTGGTACTAGTGGAACGTCAGGTACAGCTGGTACTTCTGGTACTTCTGCTACATCTGGAACATCTGGAACTTCCGGAACTAGTGGTACATCTGGTACTTCAGGTACCACAGGTACTTCAGGTTCATCAGCAAGTTCTGGTTCTTCAGGTACGTCAGGTACATCAGGTACTACTGGAACTAGTGGGAGTAGTGGTACAGCAGGTTCGTCAGGCTCATCTGGTTCAGTTGGTACTTCTGGTACCTCAGGTACAACTGGTACATCAGGTACAAGTGGCACATCTGGAACTTCAGGGACCACCGGTACAAGTGGTACAACTGGTACGAGTGGTACATCAGGCTCTAGTGGAACAAGTGCAACGTCTGGAACAAGTGGAACGTCTGGAGATCAAGGAGATAAGTATAAAACATGTATTACAGGAACATCATTTACTTTAGGTAATACTGTTAATGAATGTTTAACTGTAGACACTGGACTTGCATACACTGCAGGTCAATCTATTGTTATTGCTCATGATGTAAATAACTATCAAGAATGCGATGTAGTATCCTATGATCCAGTAACAGGACAGTTATGTTTCACCCCACCTTTTAAGGTAGTAGGATCTGGTACATACACTTCGTGGTGTATCAATCTTGATGGAGCAACTGGTGGAGATGGGTCTTCTGGTACCAGCGGTACTAGTGGAACAACAGGTACATCTGGCACAAGTGGTACAACAGGCACAAGTGGCACAAGTGGTACTACTGGAACAAGTGGTACGACTGGTACTTCTGGTAGTTCTGGCACAGCTGGAACATCTGGTACAACAGGAACTAGTGGATCTAGTGGTAACACTGGTTCAAGTGGTACATCAGGAACCTCTGGAACTTCAGGTACAACAGGGACTTCAGGTACTACAGGAACAAGTGGAACGTCTGGAACACGAGGGACTAGTGGAACATCTGCTACAAGTGGAACAGCAGGAACATCCGGAACATCTGCTACAAGTGGAACCAGTGGTTCTTCTGGAACAACAGGTACGAGTGGTACGAGTGGCACATCAGGCACAAGCGGTACAGCTGGTAGTAGTGGTATTAATGGAACATCTGGTGCTAGTATAGCAAACTGGTATGCTAGCTTTTCAGACACCACAACACAACCGGTAGCTGCAGCAGATGTTCCAACAGGTATTACATTCAATACTACAGAACTTTCTAATGGTATTATCTTAGACTTTAATCAACAAGTAAGATATCCTCATGCTGGTGTATATGAAGTGGGCTATTCTCTACAAATGGAAAAGACAGGTGGTGGTGGACACACAACTATAGATATATGGTTGAGAAAGAATGGTACAGACTTTATAAGAAAAGACAGGATCCATTCTCTACATCATCAAGATGCAATTGATATACCATATATATCATATATAATAGAACTAGAATCTCAAGATTATTTAGAGCTATATATTGCATCAAGTAATCCTAATGTTCAATTAGATGCTCTCACAAGTAAAACAACCCCTTATCAAACTCCAGCAGCACCTTCTGTAGTATTTAATACTGTACAAGTTGGTGTAGCTGTAGGAACCACATCAGGTACATCTGGTACGAGTGGGACAACTGGAACGTCTGGTTCAAGTGGGACAGCTGGTACATCCGCAACTTCTGGAACTAGTGGAACATCAGCTATTGATGGAACATCAGGTACATCTGCTACTTCTGGTACCTCTGGCACTAGTGGCACTAGTGGATCAGGTGGTACAAGTGGAACATCTGGATCTTCTGGTGGTAGCTGTATAAGCTATAACCTATCATGTCCAAATGGTGGAGGTGATTGTGATGCATCATATACAGACTGTGCAAACGTAGCTCAATCTATTACTATATCCGAAGGAAATGCAATCGATGTGTGTTCTAAAGATTTACCTAGATTTGACGCTAGTGGATCTATAGGGATTAATGGATTATGTTCTGGTAGCAGTGGAACATCTGGTACCTCTGGAACCTCTGGTACATCCGGAAGTTCAGGTAGCTCTGGTACATCTGCAGCAGACGGAAGCAGTGGTACATCTGGAACATCTGCTACAAGTGGTACGAGTGGTACAGCTGGAGAAGATGGTACATCAGGAACTAGCGGTACTACCGGTACAAGTGGAACAAGTGGTGAGGATGGTAGTAATGGAACATCAGGTACAGCAGGAACTTCAGGAACCAGTGCAACTAGTGGTACTAGTGGAACATCCGGTACTAGTGGTAGTTCAGGAACTGATGGAGAAAATGGAAGTAGTGGAACTAGTGGATCATCAGGTACATCAGGAACAACCGGTGAAGATGGAACTAGTGGTACATCTGGAACAACAGGTACTTCAGGGTCTAGTGGTATAGACGGAACTAGTGGAACATCTGGAACAAGTGGTTCTAGCGGAGAAGATGGTACAAGTGGAAGTAGTGGTACTGCAGGAAGTAGTGGCTCTAGTGGAGAGGATGGTACTTCTGGAACATCTGGTTCAAGTGGCACATCAGGTACTACTGGTGAAGACGGTAGTTCTGGAACAAGTGGTACAAGTGGTGTGAGTGGATCTTCTGGATCTAGTGGTACTGCTGGAAGTAGTGGAAGTAGTGGAAATGATGGTACATCAGGCACAAGTGGTACAAGTGGTACCAGTGGTACAACCGGTATAGACGGTACAAGTGGATCTAGTGGATCTAGTGGAGACAGTGGAAGCTCAGGTACAAGTGGTACCTCAGGAAGTAGTGGATCTTCAGGAAACTCTGGTAGTTCAGGAACCAGTGGTACATCTGGCACGAGTGGATCTAGTGGTAATACTGGTTCTAGTGGAACTAGTGGTACTTCAGGAAGTTCTGGTACAGCAGGTACATCTGGAGCTGACGGTAGTTTTGGTGGTGCATGTTTCGATTATACATTCTCAACTACTGTTCCTAATCCTGCAGCAGATCCTGGTACAGGAAAAGTTCAGTTAAATAATGCTACACAAACTTCAGCTACTAGATTATATATAAGTGAGTTTGATGATGATGGTAACAATATACAATCTTTCCTAGAAAGTATTGATGCATCTACATCTGCAATAAAAGGACACGTAAGATTAGCAGACAAAGACGATTCATCTGACTTTATATTATTTGCAATAGATGAATTAACTGACAATGGAACTTGGTGGACATTAGTAGTAATAAATGAATCTCAAGGTGGTAGTCCTCTTACTAACCTTGAAGATATTACAGCATGTTTTGTATTAACAGGAGATAAAGGAGACCCAGGTGTGGATGGAACATCTGGATCCTCAGGGACTTCAGGTACATCTGGAAGTTCAGGTGATAGTGGAAGTAGTGGTACAAGTGGAACAGCTGGTACAAGTGGTACAAGTGCACAAGATGGAACATCTGGCACCTCTGGAACTAGTGGTAGCTCAGGGACTTCTGGTACAACTGGTACAGATGGAACAAGTGGAACAACTGGTACCTCTGGTACATCAGGTTCTTCTGCTACATCAGGTACTAGTGGAGAAAGTGGTAGCTCTGGTACGGCTGGTACTAGTGGTAGCTCAGGAACAACTGGCACATCAGGGACTAGTGGTACAACTGGAGAGGATGGAACCTCTGGTACAAGTGGTAGCAGTGGAACATCTGGTACTAGTGGAGAAAGTGGCTCATCAGGTACAAGTGGAACTAGTGGAAGCTCTGGTAATGATGGAACTAGTGGTTCTTCTGGTACAGCTGGAAGTAGTGGCTCTTCAGGGACAACCGGTACGTCAGGTACTAGTGGTGATGATGGAACATCAGGCACGAGTGGTGATGATGGTACAAGTGGAACTAGTGGTACCTCTGGTACAACTGGTGAAGATGGAACCTCAGGAACATCTGGTAGCAGTGGAGATAGTGGTACTAGTGGCACATCAGGAACAGCTGGATCGTCAGGTACAAGTGGAACTTCAGGAGAAGATGGAGAAGATGGAACAAGCGGAACGAGTGGCACCACTGGTACATCAGGAACAGCTGGTACATCAGGTAGTTCTGGTGATGATGGTACAAGTGGTACATCAGGAACGACTGGCACGTCAGGAACTTCAGGTAATACTGGAACGTCAGGTACATCTGGATCCAGTGGTGATGATGGCACATCTGGTACGTCCGGTACCTCTGGTAGTAGTGGTACTACTGGGATAGATGGAACTTCAGGAACAAGTGGTTCTTCTGGTAATGATGGTACGTCTGGTACTAGCGGTACAACAGGAACATCTGGTACGAGCGGTACAAGTGGTACATCTGGTACAAGTGGAACCTCTGGTAGTAGTGGAACCTCTGGTAATAGTGGTAGTCCAGGTAGTCCTGGTACCTCAGGTATATCTACCGGTTTCTTATTTACTTCAGAGTTTGATGGATACAGTACAGGTTCACCAACTAGTCAAGCTTCAGGTGAGTTTCAATTAGGATCAAGCAATAGTCTAGCTGGTAATATAACATATTTAACTGTTAGTACGACAGATTCAAATGGAGCAACTATTCTTAACCTACTGGAAGATATTCAAAGTGCAGGAGGAGATGCACAATTAAGAATTACAAACCTTGCAGATGTAGAAGAGTTTATAACACTTAATGTTACTGGTAATAGTCCTTATGGTCTCAATACAAGGGTTCTTAGTTGTACTACCACTGCATCTGAAAACAACAGTAGTGGGGTGATTGTAGATGGTGATCTGTGTGCATTTATATTTACAAATAACGGAACTTCAGGAACTTCTGGTACCTCTGGTACATCAGGTACCTCTGGTACATCTGGTTCAAGTGGTTCAAGTGGCTCAAGTGGTGCTGATGGTACATCTGGCTCTACTCCTGCCCTTCAAGTTTCTGGTTCTGGTATTGCAGATGGACAAGTTGCATTCTGGACTGGTGAAGATGATGCTGTAACAACAGTAATAGCTGGAAATAATAATCACTGGTGGGATAATGACAATAGTTATTTAGGTGTAGGTACAAAGATTCCTAACTATAGATTACATGTAGTTGGTGAAACTTATTTGTACCCTGATCAAGCATCCGCTTTAACTAACACTAATTTTGCATTAGAAGTTTTAGATAATGATATAATAAAGATAGGTGCAACTTATACTACTACTAACTTTACATATATAACAGAGGGTATAAGAATCACACAACCAGGTAACGGTACACATTACGTAACACGAATTACACCAAGACTTGAAGTGTCTCCTTACGAAGATTCAACTACATATGTATCTAATATATATGCTACAACGTATGACGGATCAGCATTGATCTGTGGTAGTGAAAATGAATTAGGAGATGCAACATCAAGTAACTTAGGTATTGTTGGATTTAACAACAATCTTACAGGAGATAAAATGCTTGTTGTAGGACAAGGTAATGAGATAACTGGTACACAAACTAACTTTGTAAACACAGCCTCACTTGTAGTGGGTACAACCAACACTGTTAATAAAACAAGTCCTAACACTGGTACAATTATAAATACTGTTCTATCAGGACAAAACAACAATATAACTCATAAGATCGTAAGATCTATGATTGGAGGAATTGCTCATACAACAGATGGAGATGCAGCTAATGCTCTTGTTAGTGGTAGTAATAACAAATTAGACGGTAATAACAATATAATGTGGGGTGCTAATAACGTCATATCAAATGTTAACACCGTTAGTATTGGAGGATTTGGTAACACTATTAAAAAGAGTGGTAGTAATGCTAATAGTTACGGTACTCTTATTTATGGATACGGTAATGACTTTGGTGCCTCTACTTCTACTGTAATGGGATTTGCTAACCTTATAGGTGGTAGAGACAACATTATTAATGGAGATGCAAACTATGTTACAGTCGGAGGTAGACAAAACTTTGTGGGTCTTGGAAGTAGTATGGAAGGTGGAATCATCAATGGGTTCAAGAACTATGTAGGTGATACAGCAAATTCTGGAGTAACTATATATTCAGATTATAATATAATATCATCAAACGATTCCAACATAAACATGGAACATAGTTTAGTGGTAGGAGATTTACATGGTCTAGATGATTTAATTCCAGGAGTGGGAACTGACTACTACTTTATAAATGGAATTAATAATATCATTGGAGGAAGAAGAAATGGTAGAACTGCTGCTGGTGGTTGGGTAGCACTAAATGTAGATAATAGTTTAGTAGTAGGAGACCTAAATAAAACAGCAACAACTGCATCAAGTAACCACACTTGTAATATTATTGGAGGTTACAACAACCAAATTGGTGGTTCACATAATATAATTAGTGGATATCAAAATACTGGAGCTGCTAGCGAGACTATTATATCAGGGAGAACCAATACTGTGAATTCTACAACCTTTAGATCTCTAGTAGTAGGAACTAGTAATAGCATACAAGGAACTAATCATATAACTTCAGGACAAAGTAATGAGATTTTAGGTGCTAGTAATAATAATTTTGCAATTGGTAGAGATGTTGTTATAGGAAGCATCACTACACCAGTTGATAATTCCGGAGGACTAGGAAGACTTATAGATATTTTTAAATCGGAATCAGTCGGAATAGGAAGAAACCTAAGAGTAAATAGTAACAGTACACAAGGAGCTTCCGATACTACTACTACATCATCTGATATAGTTTTAGTAGGCTCATATAATGATAGAGATAATGTAAACTATACTTCTAACTTTATGCCTGCTACATTCATATTAGGTGCAGGTTATGGTAACTTTACTGCTGCTCGAAGAAATGCTATCATTGTTACAAAAAGAGGAACTATAGGAGGAATTCCAAACGTTGGTACAGTATCAAATGTAGAGAGTTGTGTTATATTACCTGAAGTTGGTGAACATCATAACTATGCTAATGACTGTGCAGCTGCTCAAGCTGGGATACCATTATATGGATTATATCACGATAATGGTGATATGAAGATAAGAATTACTGAGTGTCCTGATCCTACAACTACAACCACTACTACGACAGTTTTAAATCCAAGTCCAGGTACAAGATTTACATATAGTAGTAATGGCTGGCTTGATGGAGATGGACAAAGAATATACTTTGCAGACTCTTTAACAAATCTAGATGGGGCTAATAACTTTGGTATACCTAGTGCTTATATATATGGAAGTTCTTTAACTGCATCTGATAATGGTTTTAGATCTGATTATAAATGTACAGTTAACAACCCACCTAGTCAATATGAGCAGTTTACATTTGCTAGAGAATTACTTCAAGATTCAGGTGTAGGAAAACTAACCCAAGGATCTTTCTATGTTGCATTTGGTCTGGAAAAAGTTCAAACAGGAGGCGGTCAACAGTACATAGACCAAAACTGTGCTGTAATGTATAGAGCAAACAATACTCAAAATTGGAATAGAGCTGTAGATATTTTTGGAGACGTATGTAGACCAGGAGCTACATGGAATGCTGTTTACGGTGGTATGGTATCAGAAAACACTAGTGGTAATGGATTACTTCGTGTATTTAACGCACCAAATTTCCCTACAGGAACTGGCCAACTTGCATCTCAATATTTTATATTTGATACACCAGGAGAATATAGAGTAACAATGGCTGCATTACATGGGCCTATTCTTGCCTATTCATCATGTACCACTCCACAGACAACTGGTGATAGCTTTAGTTTAGACACTGATAATGCAGCACCTACTGCAGCATTCTATGAATACAGAATTTCTATTGTTGGAGCAGGTTGTGGATCTCTTATGGAAACAACAGTATATGCTAAAGAGTGGATGCCTAAATATGTAACTCAGTTATATAGTAACACTTCACTTACTTCACCTGCTAATTTATCAACAGGTACATATAGATATAGAAGAACTGGGCAAAACTTTGAGTATACAAAAGACGGTTCTTATACAGCCACGTTTACTAATGATATAAAGACATCTAGAGCTATTCCTTGTTTTTATTAAACAGGTAATACATTTATAACATCTTTTGGAGTAATAGATTTGTGACATTCAAATTGTCTATCAGTACCCTTGTGTACAGGACACCAATTCCAATCACCTTTATCAAATGTGTATTGTGGATCGTTCCAACAACCATGGCAGACATTGGTATTTGTTACTCGTATACATGAAAACTCATGATTAGCTTCTGTAAAGTTTGATATCATTACAACAGGTTTACCTACAGCCCACGCTAACCAACTAAGTCCACTAGATAGTCCTATAAAGAACTCACTGTGTGTTATACAATCAATTGTATATTCTATATTAGTGTCCACTATTTTCTCACAATTATTAAAAGGATTATCTTCTATAGATGTATTAATTACTTTATATCCTTGAGAGTAGAGAAAGTCTATAACTTCCTGCCATCCTTCTCTAGTCCAAAATTTACAACCAGCTGTAGAGTTAGTAGCTATAGTTACATACTTTCCTGGAACTTGATAACTATCTTTCATTCCACAAGGATTCCCAAAATCTTTTTTTATTCTCGGCACAATTTCTTCATACTCCAATCCTAATATATTAGATGCAGCTTGTTGCAGAGGTATTGTATTAGGAAGAACAGGTTCTTTATTAGAATCATAGAACCAGCCTATGTTATACCTAGCATAGATATCTCCAGGACTTTCTCCAGGTTTTATAAACTCAAGCTCAGGATATACATCTTCAAATAAAAAGTTTTTAAATGTACTAACTACTACATTACAGTTGTGTTTCTTTTGAAACTCTAAAGCATAAGGAATCCATGCAATTGTATCTCCGAGAGAAGAACTTTCAAATGCAATATAAACTCTTCGTCCTTCTAGATTTAACTTTTCATCTAATATAAGTAGATCATCTTTATATATTGAAGTTCTCCAATTAACATAGTAGCTTTTATCAAGTTTGCACCAGTTATTTACTCCCAGTACACTGTTATATACCAGTTTCTCCTCATCATATATTTCCACTTTGAATTCACTTTTGCTATTTCCTCGTATATCTATATAGGGTCCTAGAGCAAAGTCACGATAGATAGTAAAATCTGATGGAGAAGAGTTTTTAAATTTAGGTGTACTTAATGTTTCTGTATACAGTTCAACATGATTAGAGGCAAAGTCTTGTAATGTATTGTCGGTAGGTACAATGTAATTACACGCATCTTTTAATAAAGTCTTTAACTGATCTTTCATTTTAATAGGATCTAAATCAGTGATATACGAAGTGAACATGTCTTCATACTGCGGTAAGTTCCTAGCAAGTATAGGTAGCCCATAACTAATAGCCTCTCTAAGTACAAGAGGGTTGCACTCCCATGTAGAATTGAACATAAAAACATCAGCTGCTTCTAACCATAGGTGTGTATCATTTCTTTCACCGTGAACAAATACATTGTTAGGAATATCTTCCATGATTGGTTCCCAATAGTCTTTAAAGTTAACAGCTTGATTACCAACAAAGTGAAAATGTACTCCTGGTAACTGTCTAGCTAGCTCTACACCTTCTCCTTGGTTTTTACCACGTGTCCATAACCCTATATTAACCACGTGCTTCTTGATAGGATCTAAACCTAGCTGTGCCATAGCACTTAGTTTATTTGCAGACAACTCATCTATAGGAAATTCCAATACCTTTTTAATAGGTGTTGGAGTATCTTTAAATGTAGACATATGATAAGGTGTGCAAAATGCATAAGCATCAGGATTATAAACTTTTTCTTCTGGTTTAAATGATATGTTGTGACATGTTTCTATTATTCTCCAAGATCTACAGTTACAATACAAGTCCTTTATTACAGTGTCATCACCCATGTGTTCAGACATTTCATCTATGTGTACTAAATCAATACGATTCCCTCTAATGATTCTCATTAGTTCGTGCTTATCTTCTTCTAATGTATAGAAGTGATCTGCCAGCTCTTTTATTTTGTTCTTCTGAACTACATACTCATTACTATAATTCTGAAACTCCACTACATATATTTCATAGGTTTCTTTCAATGCAACTATTCTCTTAAGTAAGAATGCAGGCATACCTCCTGTAGACAGGTGTGGAGCTAAAAATAATATCTTTTTCTTTCTAGAGTTTAGAACCTGTAACATGTACTCAGGTCTCTTCTCTCCATGTAGTACAAGTAGTTCTTCTTTAACCTTAGGTAATCTCACCCACTCTGATAAATAATTATCCTCACCAGTAAAAGGTAAGTCATCAACATCTATATGTCCTGTGTAGTTTATATACATATAAGGTAAACCCTCATGCACATCATTCTTCCACAAAAGAACGTTAGCCATAGTTTCTTCATGGTAAGGAGCATAGTACTGTGGATTACTTAAAACCTTAGGATGGTTACACATCCACTCCCACTCATCAAGGAAATCAAAACATGATTGCCCTGCTGTAAAAAATCCTGTTTGATGATATTTCGATCGAACAGACTGGTCTACACCAAATAATTCACAAGCTGGATGTTCTAAACTTTTATGTAACTCCTCTCTAGTTTCTACACCACCTCTACCATTTATAAACAGGTAGTCATATATACCTTTTGTAAAATAGGGATAAGAAGAATCTTCAGGCATGTAGTTAAATATGTTATCTATATATGAAGTTACTACACTGTCTGAATCAATATATGCTATTGTCTTTGCGTACTTGTTTAGTGCGTGCTTAACTATAGATGGTCTTTGTATAAGTAACTTATATATATCACTGTTGTTTCTATCTATGTACTCACTTTGTTCTACACTTAACTCCTCATGCTTCCAATTCTCTACAATAGCACCTGGTACAGTTCTTTCATCATTTAGTAAGTAAACGATTATCGGTATGTTACTAAAAGTTTTAATTGATTTAACAGCTGCACATACTGTATCGTAGTATGCAGAATTTGCATAGAGCACATATGCTTTTTCCCACTTACGATTTAATTTATAATAGTAACCATAATATTCATTCTTAAATAATAGTTTCAATCTTGGATATCTGCTTCTTAATACCGGTGGAGTAAGATCTGTTTGATGGTGTGTTTCATAAATATTACCTTCATGTTCACCCTGTTCCATTTCCCATGGTACCGCAACTAATACTTCTTTATCTTGTTCTATCATCCTATTGTATAGATCAACAGCGTCTTCTACATGTAAGTGTTCTAGAACATCTCCTAAGATAATAAAGTCATAATCTTTGAAGTCAAACTTACAGATATCACCTACAAATACATTATCATACTGACTGATCAAGTCATACTTTTCTATATATGGTGCAAAGATTTCTACAGCATCGATTCTGTATCCATGATCTCTAATTAGTTTAGAATATGTACCTATACCAGGTCCAACATCTAGAATTCTTTTATGTTTAGGAACATGTTGTATGATCCAATCCTTTACTTGTTGTTTAAAGAAGTCGTAACTATGTGGCATATCTGTTGATTTTAGTTCAAAAGTAAAGTTTTATGCTATATTAAGCAAATTATTTGAATCAAATGTTTGGTGATTGAGATACCTTTTGTATATTTGTTTATACGCTACACATACTACAGGCGTTACAAACCAACTTCAATTCAAATAATCCCAAGAAGGATACAAACATCCAATTGTATCATTAACCTCTTATCCCTAAAAAGGAAAATCATGAGTAAAAACATAAGTGAAGCCACTAAGGTCACAACAGATTTCAAAACAATAGGAATCCTTATATCATTTGCAGTATCACTAACAACAGTGTACATATCTTTAAAGTCTGAAATAGCAGTTGCTATGCAGGAACCAAAACCCATCATAACTCAAGTGGAGTATGATCTTAAAGATGAACTGCTTCGAGCAGCTATAATGGATACCCAAGGGGATGTGGAACTTATTCTTAAGAAAGTAGAACAGCTAGAACAACGTATTTACGAACTAACAGTAGAAAGATGAGTAAAATAAAAAAAGTAGCAAACACAATAAAAGATTGGATAATCGGAAACGGTATTGAAGGAGCTGCTGGCCTACTGGTCGGTATTGGTCTTTGGATATTCGGCTTTAAGATTTGGGCTGGCGTAGCCTTCGGAATTTTTGCACATAAAAATTGGGACTTATTGAAGTCTGCAATAAAATCAAAAATATGAAAACAATAGAAGATATATTAACAGGTAAAGTTGCAACATGCACATGCGGACACACACAAGATCCTGAAGGAAACTGTGATGGTTCACATTTAGAACAGTGTTAAGTGGGCAGCTGGAAGAACATATTCAAAGATGATAATACATGGAATGAGAAGTCTATAGTAGGCTTTATCTCGTTCCTTATTATGTGTATTGTTATGATTGCTGATTTAGTCAGTGGTGTGATTGGGAGAGACCTGGTTATAAATGAATTTGTTTATGATGCCTTTGTAATTGTTACGCTCGGATGTTTCGGTATATCCGGAATAGAAAAAACATTTGGCAATAAGAATTAAAAACATTATATTGTAGCCTATGTCTTGTTACACCAGACAACAAATAGAAGATGCAATGATTACCTGCGGATACAAGTATTTCGATGGTGGTGATTATGATGTGAATATTGTAGGCGTAAGAAACTCTGCAACAAAGAACAGAGTGACAAATGCTTTTGATGATTGCATCACCATCTCTTATAGAGAAGAAGGTGAATGGAAGATGCACTGTTATAAAAGTACAACAGATCCAGGTACACATTGGATGGCCAACCTTCTTAATGAAAAAGGTGTAGCTGTGCTCAAGCCTGGGCAATACAGAGGTGCATACAAGATTAATAAGCATCAAGGTAAATATGATGCTCTATGTCAAAGAGCCCCTGTTAAGGTGTATAGAGACAAGAACAAAGACCACGTGTATGATCTTACAGAAGAACATGTACACGAAGGAATGTTCGGTATAAACATACACAGGGCTACAGCTAAAAAAGGTGGTAGGTCTTGGCGTGTAGACAAATGGTCTGCAGGGTGTCAAGTGATTGCTTCTAACGAAGACTGGAACGAATTCCTAGGTGTCTGCAAGAAAGCTGCGGATATATGGGGTAATAAGTTTTCATACACCTTACTAGAATCAAACGATATCGTATGATACAAGTGATAAATTTTATAAGAAACCAATGGTTTGGCATTTTTATAATTCTTGTTCTGTTATGGACAAGTTATGAATCTTCAAAAGAAGTTGAACTTTATAAGTTAAAGCTAGAGGAGATAAAAAATCAGATTGAAATCTATAAAGAGAAGGACAGAAAGCTCCAGAAGAAAATAGATTCTCTGAATACAGCTGATGCTGTTGTAGTGAAAGAAATACAAACCATCAAAGAAAAGGAATATGTACAAATTAAAGTGGTTGATTCTATGCCTATTAGTGAGCTTCAAGAGTTTTTCACAGACAGATACCCCAGTCGTAGTACTGAATGAAACTCAGGCTAGACAGATAATAAAGGATCTAATTAAGTACGACAACCTAAAACTAATAACTAAAAAGTTAGAAGATAGGATATCACTCTTACAGAATAAAGAGATAGACTTTCTTAAACGCCTGGAGAACAAGGATAAGATAATCATGTCCCAGGAAGAGTACATATCAACACAGCAGGATATCATTGATGCTAAAAAGAAGCTAAGCTTCGGAGGCTATCTAGGTGTCCAGACAGATCAAATTACACTCACCAACCCCATACTGTTTGGGGAAGTTACCGTGGGCCTATCTAAAATAGATATCGGTGCTAGAATTTTTGTACAGCCTAATAACCCAGGCGGTTATGGTATTGTAGTGAGATATAAGATATTCTAATTAAAGTGATTATTTTAATTTGATAAAATGTCGAAATAATTTGTAAAATATTAATAAATTTGTTAAAAAAGAAACATCATGGCAATACCTCCAAGACCTGTCAATTCAGGCTACACAGATCAAATGCTTTGGAGAATATCCAAGCAGCTAGAAAGACTAATCAATGTTACAGGAAAAGTTAACACAACAACTACCACTACCACTGCACCGTAACATAAACTAAAACCAATAACTACATAATGGAACAAATGAAATACATCTGTGCTCAACCGGATGATACGTACTACACATGGCAAGTTCACATGTGGCTGGAAAGTTTAAAAGAAATGGGACAAGTGCACAACGCAATTGTTTTAGTCTATACACCTAAAGTTAGACCTTTTAACGAAAAGTGGAAAAAGATTGTTGATCTATATCCAGAAGCTGAATTCAACTTTTATAAAGATGAAGAAGGTGCTCTTAATAATCTTATTAGTATATACATACCTGTCTTACGACCTTGGTTATTGTGGAAGTACTGGTCAGAAAACCCAGAGATGAAGGACGCTACTGTTTTTTATTGTGACTCTGATATCCTTTGGACTGAAGACTTTAACGTAGATGATTTCATTGAAGATGATGTATGTTATGTATCAGATACAAACAGTTATATCAATTCCTCTTACTTTGACAGTAAGGTGAACCAGGTACTACCGGACAAGCTTGAAGAGTATAAGAACAGAGACATACTAGCAGAGATAGGAAGCGTAGTTGGTATAAGCAGACAATTAGCTGAAGAAAACAAAGATCATTCTGGCGGTGCACAATATCTAATTAAAGGTATAGATGCATCTTTCTGGAGCAAGGTTATGAATGATTGTATACTGATTAGAACTTATCTACAGCAAGTAAACAGAGAGTTCTTTAAAGATGAAAATGCTGGATTTCAATCATGGTGTGCAGACATGTGGGCCGTGTTATGGAACCTTTGGGTAAGAGAAAAAGAAGTTAAGGTGATTCCAGAAATGGGATTCTCCTGGGGACCAGACCCAGTAACTAAACTAAAGACACACCCTATATACCACAATGCTGGTATTGTATCCACTGAGCAAGGTGGGTATCCGTGTTTTTACAAAGGGAAGTACCATTCAGGAGCAGATCCTATGGCAGACCCTCACTTAGACGTTGTTTTAAACAACGAGAAAAGTATGAAACATTGCACTGGTTTTTATGCAATGAAATTACATGAGTTAAAAACTAAATATAACCTAAATTACTAACCCTTTAAAACAAATTAAAATGGGAAGCATTAACAAAAGACCGTTAAACGCATACGTTAGATACGATGGATCTGGACGTGTAGTAGCTGGTTCTCTTGTGTTAAGACGCAAGATGCCAAAGGTTGGAAACTGGAAACAACTACCTCAAGACATTGCGTATGAGTGTTGTTCTCCTACTACAACTACTACAACCACAACAGCAATCGTATATCCAGGAGGCCAAATTTCTGAAGCCTCTGATGGAGCTGATGCATGTGCGTTAACACTAGACACTACTGTCTATCTTAAATTAGCAGCAGCACCGGCTATAGGTATTGGTGACATAATCTACAGAGATGCATCTGGACAAAATCCATATGATGGAGACGGAGCATATCACAGAGTTGCAAGTACAGATGGACAAGATTGGAATGTACAAGTAGCAGTTGATGGAATTGTAACTGCAGCAAATCTATGTGCGTAAATTAACTACAAACTATATAGCTCAGGGACCTAGTGTCCCTGGGTTTATATACTAATCGATGGAGATACACAGAAAATTCTTTCCAGAAATAATGCGTGAGAATGACAAAGTTTACTTTGCTCACTTAGAAGGAGTGATCGACTCTATTGATGAATACTCTAGTATGCAAATTACTAAGAGTGGTGACTCCTACATATTTAGAATTGCACCTAGCATGCCCAGGTATGGAGAGTCTTTATTAAAAGAAATACTTAAACTACATAACCTATTTAAAATTAGGTTAGATCTGTCTAAGAGCATTAAGTCTTCTGGAACAATAGTTTTTAGAATAAGCTTGCTTGGAGAGTAAAAATGTAGTACATTTGTTTCTATATTAACTTTTAAAATCAAATAAAATGGCAGATAATGCACAGTACAATCCTAACAGCAGGTACACTTGGAAACCTGAGGATAAGTTTGAAATTTCAGGACAAGAGTTCGGTTTAATACTGAACATGGTTAGATCATATTTAGCAACAGAAGAAGCTGGTAAATACCAGTTGATGATGCAAACTAATGATGTAATCGAAAAGATAATGAAACAAGGAGTTGAAGGCGGTGTGATTAAAGAAGCACAAGAAGAAAACTCTGAACAACCACAACCAACTTTACAAGCTGTGGAATAAACAAAACAAATTATGGCTGTTAAACGGAAATCTAAAGTAGGAGGGAGAGTACGTAAAAAAGTAGTCAAGGCTAAAAAAGGGAAGTCTTCTAAACCTAATCATGATGCGTGCTATCACAGTGTCAAGGCTAGGTATAGGGTCTTCCCTTCTGCTTATGCTAGTGGTGCTATAGCTAAATGTAGAAAGCGTAAAGCTGGAAAGAAATAGTATCATGGCAGTTAGAAAGACAAAGAAAGGTGCTGCTCTTAAACGTTGGTTTAAAGAGAAATGGAAAGATGAAAAAGGTAACCCTTGTGGATCTTCCAAGAATAAAGGCGTTAAGAAATGTCGTCCTAGTAAAAAAGTTAGCAAGAAGACACCAGTAACCTGGAAAGGTGTGGGTAAGCGTAAGGCTGCAGTTGTAGCTGAGAAGAAAAGAGTGGGTATGGGTAGAAGAACAAGTGCTCTTCGTAAACGTAAATCTAAAAAGAAAAAGTAATGCCTATACGTAAAAAAGCTACATACACAAAGTATGGAAAGAAAAAGGCCCAGTATGGATCTAACATGCAACAAGGAGCTAAGAAACTTAAGAAAGGTGGTAAGGCTAAGAAGAAAAACTGGATACAGTCAGTAAATAAGTCTATCAAAAAACGAGGCACCAAAGGTAAGTGCACTCCCATAACCAAGAAAGGTTGTACAGGGAGAGCTAAAGCACTTGCAAAGACTTTTAAAAAGATGGGTGCTAAACGTAAAAAGAAAAAGTAATGGCTAGAAAAAGAGCAAAAGCAATTCGTAAGACTACCGGAAAAGGTGGTAACTATCGGAAGACTAAGTCTGGAGCTGGTATGACTAAGAAAGGAGTAGCAGCATACAGGCGTGCTAATCCTGGTAGTAAGCTAAAGACAGCCGTTACTGGTAAAGTAAAGAAGGGATCTAAATCAGCTAAGAGACGTAAATCTTACTGTGCTAGAAGTTTGGGGCAGTTAAAACGCAGCAGTGCAAAAACTAAAAATGATCCTAATTCTAGAATAAGACAAGCTAGACGTAGGTGGAAATGTTAAACCTCAAATAATCTAAATAAAATGGGAACAAAAAAAGGAATGGTACGTAAAACAGCTCGTAAAGCTTATGTAAAAAAAGCTGGATATGGTAAAACAATGAAAGCTAAATCAGGGTTAAAGAAACCTAGTGCTTCACAGAAAGGACTTAAGAAACTACCTACAGCTGTACGTAATAAAATGGGCTATGCAAAGTCAGGTACCAAGAAAGGTATGGTTAGAAAGACTGCACGTAAAGCCTATATGAAAAAAGGTGGCTCAACACGTAAGTGCAAAATGGGATGTAAGTAATATAGTAAAGCCTCTTAATTGAGGCTTTTTTATTACATAGAGTTTATGAAGTGAATGGTCCATGCTATCAACCCATTGAGTTGTAGTAGCACTAGGTTCCATTGTCTTCTTGTTGCAACCTGTATAAGTACACAGGTAAACCCCATCATATATAATATAGGATTGATGCTCCACTGACCTGCTATAAGAAATCCTACACCCATGTATCCCATTCTTGTAGCTAATCTTTCTATAGGAGATAGCCTTCTGTCTCTAACCATTGCTCTAAGCAGTGGTCTCCATCTAGCTTTTACCTTTATCTTTATCTTTTTCATTATCCCATTATTAAGTTATATAAACTGCTCCATATAACTATTGTGATCGCTGCTATTATAGTCCAAGCTATAAACTTCATATGTTTCTCTTTCATATCTTAGGTATTCATCACTGTTCTATAAGCCTCTTCATAGATCTCTGTTAGATCTTTATTAGGGGTTTTTTTTCTTAATATGCTCACTTCATTGAATAGAAGATTTCTTCTACCGTGTTCTTCAGCACTATATACTATATCTTCTATATTCATTAGTCAACTCTAAATGTAGGATCAATAATAATTTGTATTATAGAAAACAATATTCCACTCACTGCAAGCAAAAGAAGTGCAGATATTATAGTGTATTTTATAATGTTAAATAGTTTATTCATATTTCATCTTTTAACTATATCTGTATAGTAGTCATTTAAAAACTTGGGTTCTAGCTGAACAGTTCCTTTTCTATTGTCTAATACTTTATCAGCTTGATTAAATATAGCTTGACTATCAAAAGTTCCCATACCAGAAATGTGCAAGGTATTCATTCCCCAACGATAAATCATTGTATGTTTTAATAATTTAGATTCATAGACTGTACCACCGTGAGAGAAGGTTATATCTGCATCTTCATCTCCACTCTTTTCAGGAAATTTAATTCTGTCTAAATATGACTTTGCATATACATTTCCATTATTAATGTTGCTGGACTCTCTTTCAAATACATTATTACTAAAAAAATACATTCCACTACTTCTGTATATGTCATGTCCAGGATTAGCATTTATATCTACCATCACATTACTTAATGCCCATGGTGTAAGTAAATCATCATCATCTAATCTATATATGTAATCATATTTACATTGCTTGTATCCCCACTCTAGCTTAGCCCCTATAGATGAAAATCTTTCTTTATGATTTATGATTCTTACATTATTAGGGTAATCTAATTTATAATCAACTTCTGGATTATCATTTATTATAACCATCTCACACTGTGGAGGTAGTTCTTGTCTTAAAAAAGATTCAATAGCTTCTTCTAATAAATGGTGTCTTTTGTATGTAATTGTTAAAACTGATATCATGTTGGTAGTATTAGTCCGTTATTAAAATAAGTTGGTAATATTGTCCATCCTTTACAATACATATCTTCCCAACCTCCTGAGAATTTTGGTCCAAACCATGTCTTTGGTGCAACCACTATCTTATTCTTATATGTAGATAAGTATGCAGCCCACCAGCTGAATGAAGAGTTGGATATAATAAAGTGATGACACATGGACATTATCCATAACTGTTCATGACTTTTCCACCCCTGTAGATATGTAACCGGTTTATCAAACTTTAGTTTTGCTTTACACCAATCCAGGTCATCACTAGCTACAAGATACTGATCAGTGTCAGGGATTAACTTTGTAGCAGAGTATATATATTCTTCTGAAACAGTGGGATGATAATCAGGAAACATTAGATAGTCTCCTCTTCTAACGTTTACAACAGTAATAATCTTATCCCTATTAGTTATCATAGGAAATACTTCTTCTACTGTAGAGATAAATGAGGGAGAGGGTGAATACTTTTCTATTATTTCATCACTATACTCTTCAAAATGTTTTTCACTTTGAAAGTATCCTCCATAAACTATTGCTGACTTGTCTTTAGATTCAAAGTTTGGTATGAACTGAAACTTTCTGAATATGTTTGTATCATACTCATGGCCTTCGTATCGTAGATCATGTCTACTAATTTTAAGCTCTCTGTTTTGCTTACGAGATTGTGCATAGGCGTGAGCAATCATAAACATTTGATTACCTAATCTGCCCCCTAAGGATGGTATTATATAGTCTTTACCAGACATGTATTACATCAAATGGAGATAAGAGTAAAACTTCTTGATCATCGGTAAGAGGTATCAAGTGTGCATCTTTTAATTTACCTGGATCTACTAAGACCTCATCTCCTGGTTTGAAATGTGTTACTAAATCTCCGACATCATAAACTAAAAGCTTAGACATCTTTTTTAACATTTCTCTCTGTAGAGCCTCTTTAGTATTAGCATCTACTTCAAGTTTACTTTTCTTTCTTTCAGGTACGTGTACATATACACGGTTACCTAAGAGTCTTTTATATGGTTTCTTACTCATAATTCTATATTAGTTAGTTTCTCAAATCTTTCTTTATCATCTCCTGATAAATATGCCTCAGTTTGAAATACCTGTGTCTTCTTCTTTGTCCCAATCACCTTATTGTTCTTAGGATTAATGTTAGGCACCTCTTGTATACGTTCATGCATATCATCTAACAATACTACAATAGTATCAGTAGACATCTGTACAGATCTTATAACCTTATCAAGGTTAATGCTGTCTGTGAACTCAGTAAATTCTTGTGGGTCTGTTCCCTCCACTGCTTCTTTTCTTTTATAAAAGAATTGGTTTCTAGTATAACTCATGTTTTTTTAATAGTTTGGTTCTACGTTGGTTTATTATATCATATTTGTACATATCTGATTCAACATCAGCATGTTCATCTAACGTCAAAAGTATAATATTTTCCTCATCCATCCTAATCTTAGGATATTTATTTTTAGGTAGTATATGATGGAAGAAAGCACTTGATGCTTCTTTTCCTAGATACGTACCACTGATCTCAGACCGGTGTGGTCTCTTATTCCATATCTGTTTAAAAAATAAATGATCTTCATTAGGTGAAGGTTTCCCCTTAGACTTATTAGATCTAAGGGTTCTCCTCCTTATAGCTGGTTGAGTAGTGGTACCAGCTAATGGTTTTCTTGGCTTGTGCCTAAAACAATATTCACTTTCACTTTTTGCACCACAAACTTTACAGTTCATCAGTATCAAAAAGTTGTGGTGTTACTTCTTGTGGTTTTACCACTTCTATCTGACTAATCATATCTGTCATCTCTACTATGGGAGACTCTTCTTCTTCTTCAGTCATGTCTTCACCTTTGATAGCTGTAATGATCTTCATACGTAGCTCATTGTAGAACTTTTGATCATTACGCACCATGTCTTTAAACTCTTCAAGATCATACTTAACACCATCGACTGTCATAGTCTTACCATACTTTCTACCTAACTCATAGTCATTGAGTAGCTGCATCATTTCACCAACCTTATCAATACCTACACCATATAGAACCTCAAAGTCTGATAGTATATAAGGAGGAGTCATCTTGTTCTTGATAGCTCTAACTTTAGTAATGTTACCATACACTTCTCCAGCTTCTTTAGCTAATGACTTACTAACTTCTATTCTTACATCAGAATAAAACTTTAGTGCATGTCCACCTTGTGTAGTTGTAGGGTTACCAAACATAACACCTATCTTTTCTCTGTACTGAGACACTACAATGACACAAGTGCTAGTGTTATGACACATAGACTTAATCTTAGGGTATGCACTACTGTTTAGTCTTGCTTTTTTACCAATTGCATGTTCTCCTACAGCCCCATCTAGTACTGCTTTAGGTATAAGTGATGAGTCTGAATCGATAATGATTAGATCTACCTCACCGGTTTGCATTAGTTCTACTGCAATGTTGAAACCTTCTTCACCGCAGGATGGTTGTGCAATCATCATAGCCTCTGTGTCTACACCTAGAGCTTTAAAGTAATTTGTATCAACAGCATGCTCGCCATCAATATATACCACCTTACCTCCTTGTGCTTGACAGCTAGCTACAGCATGTCCACATATAGTAGACTTACCTGTACCTTCCCAGCCCATGAGTTCATACATTTTACCTCTCACAAATCCTCCTACGCCTAATGTCTTCCAGTCAAAACCAATTGATCCTGTACTGAATGTATCATACGTCCCCTCAGATTTACCTTCTAATGATAATACAGTTCCCTTACCGTATTGTTTGTTTAATCTTTCTAGTGCATCTTCAAAAGTGTTTGCACCATCTGTCGCTTTTTGTGACTTCTTTGCCATATTTAATTGTTTAAATGTTACGTGTAAATATACGAAATTTATGTGATATTGCTGATAAAAAAAGCCCTGGATTCACATCCAAGGCTCTTCTTCAACAATTAAAAAAACAGAACAGAAATACTTAATTCAAATAATCATGAGAAACCACAAAGGGTCCTCTTTCTAGGGTTGATTGTTTTTAAAGTGGACCCTTCCACCTCTTTCAGATTCAAATATACAATTAGTATACGGACAAACCTAAACAATTCTAACCTTATCGATGAACTTTTTTAACTAAGTTAGTTAGCCTTCGCAACTTGCACACTCTAAAATGTCACGTGCAAACGCTTGAGCTGAACTCTGACTGAACTGATAATATAGTGTTTTAACTCCCTGTTCGTGAGCAAATAGATACAATTGATTGATATCTTTTGCTGGTACACTAGGATCAATCATCAAGTTTAAACTCTGTGACTGATCTATGAACTTCTGACGTGAAGCAGCTTGGATCACTATCTCCTTTGGACTAATTTCTATAAAAGACTTGAAAACTTTCTTAGTAGGGAAGTTTAGATGTTGCACTGAACCGTCCTTCTTTAATATACTTTCCCAGGTCTCTTTGTTATTCAACTGATACTTCTCTAACTCTTCTATAAGGAATGGATTCTTATATACAGTCTTAGACTTTGCAAGATCCTTAACGAAGTAGTTAGATTTGATAGGCTCAATACCCATAGATACTGCACCGTGTATAAATGAACTAGACTTAGTTGGTGCTATAGCCATTAATGTGGTGTTAGCATAACCTTCTCTAATTGATTTATATCCTTTTGCATCGTGTAACCATCGAGATGCTTCTTCCGTCCGCTCTTTAATAGTTTTAAAGATCTTAGTGTTAATCATCTTGGCCTCCATGGATTCAAACTCTATCAACTTTGATTGTAAATAGGAATGATATCCTAGTGCCCCTACACCAATTGCTCTATGTTGTGAAGCAAATCTCCAGGCTCTCTTCATACCGGCCATATACTCAGCTTTCTGTATGAATTCATCCATCACTGCATTTAAGAAATGTGTGTACACCTCTATTGCATCTGTCTCTACTATCTCATCCCAATGTAATAAGTTGATAGATCCTAAACAACAAACAAAACTATTAAAGCTGTCTGTTGGTAGCTGTATCTCTGAACATAGATTAGATGCTGTGATCTTGTATCCTAAGTTTTTATAAGGTGTATTGTTATTAGAGTTATCATAGAACATAATGTATGGAAATCCAAACTCATTCCTATGTTGAATGATCTTGGCCCATATCTTACGCTTCTCTTTACTCCCTGCTTTCATGGATTTCAACCATGCATCTGTAACAGTAACACCATACTGTAGATTCTGTATAGGGTTACCTTCGGTACCTATGTCTAGAAACTCATCTATGTCCTTGTGCTCTACTGGTAGATAAACTGCACAGGCACCACGTCTAGCTTCAGATTGTTTACAAACATCCACCACTGTGTTATATATTCTTGCATAGTGTACAGGACCATCTGCCAACCCTCCAGTACTAATACTTGTTCCTCTTGGTCTGATGTTACCAAGGAATGCACTTGTACCTCCTCCATATTTAGACATCATACCCACTTCACGTCCAGCATTTAATATGCTATCTAGTGTATCATCTACATTAGATCCATAACAACTGATCGGTAGTCCCTTTCTCTTACCAAAGTTTATCCAAACTGGTGTAGATAGACTATAGAAACCTCTTGCCATGTAGCTTTCAAACTTAGCAGCAAAACCAGGCATCTTTAAGTACTTTTCAGCTACGTTAGCTATGTCCCTAATTCTTTGTTCTGGCTCCTCATCTATATACCCTCTGGATAAGAACTGTCTACTGTCTTTATTAAGCCAGTAATATCTTGTATATTCCATAATTAAAATAAATCGTCTTCTGTTATACTTTTGCTTTTCTTATTGTAATCCACAGACTTCTTGTAAAAGAAATCTCCCTCCTTAGTAGAAGTTATTTCTATATCAAACCATTTTGTTGACTCTAATAAATTGTCATCAACTTCAAACAATGGGTCCATACCAATCTTTCTCAGTGAATTGTTAAATCTGTTCATTATAAAATGTTGTATAGTTTCCTTTGGAAGAAACCATAGTTCACCCTTCTCAAATATCCAGTCAAGTATACCACACTCTGCTATATAAGCTTTCTTACACGCAGAATATATTAGTTCCTTAAACTCATCATTGAACCAGTCTGGGTTCTCTTTCTTTATAATGTTAATGATCTCAGCTCCAAAGTTACCATGTATTTCTTCCTCTTTACTAGTTGCCTCAACCACATTAGATATACCCTTAAGTACATTCCGATCTTTGTTAAAGCTCATCATAATTAGAAACTGACTAAACAGGCTTACGTGTTCTATAAATAAAGAGAACAGTAAAACAGACTTAGTATACATTTTGTCGTCTTTAGAGCGTGTACCATTTAGGTACTTCTTTAAGTACTTAATTCTATTAGCTATAGCTGGCACCTCTACTACATTCTCGAACTCCTTCTCTAAACCAAGTATACGCAATAGTCTTGCATATGCATCTTTATGTCTAACCTCAGACTCTGCAAATGTAAATCCTACATCACCTATCTCTGTAATTGGCATACGTTTATACAAATCACCCCAAAATGTTTTAACGTTTACTTCTATCTGTGCTATAGCAAGCATAGTTTTCTTGATAACATCACGTTCTTGATCACTAATTGTAATCTTGAAGTCTTGTATATCTTCAGTAAAGTTAAACTCTGTGTCAATCCAATAAGAATGTCTAATTGCATCCTTATAAGCTAACAGCTGTGGGTATTCGTAGGGAAGTATATTTACTCTAGGTTTGAAAATGTTCTTATTCATGTTGTAGGGGTTTACCATTAATATCTAATCCAATTGATTGTAATCTTTGTTGCAACTCAAACTCTACTTTCAGTATCATCATAAGTTTTTCTTCGATCTCTGCATGAATAACTCTAGCTACCCAAGGCATAATGTCAGACAAATTGCTCTGCACTCTAGGAATTCCACGTACTGTAGAAACTTCTTTAAGTCTAAATCCTTCTATAGTAGAAAGATCATCCATTGCGTTATTCATAAACGCAACAACTTGAGGTACATCAATACCTAGTCCTGGCCCATCAATGATGAGATGCCATACTCCGTTAAATTCTTCAATTGTTCTCATAGTGGATGTTTATATCGTGTGTGCAAGTTGTACACCACCCACCTGGAGATCGAATAGGATCGCCTTGATTAAGAAGAGTCAAAGCCTCATCTTTATTAATCAATTCTGCGGATAGCAAATCTAAAACAATTTTAGCTAATGGCCTAACTTTTTTCTTTGGTTTTTTCATCTTTCTTAGGTTTTAATTTGTTATCAAGAATTTCAATGGCCTTAAATATAGCTTTATGCTCAGCCTTCTTACGTGTGTTGTATGGAACGCTAGCTCCACCCTCACTGTATGGGTGTCCCAGGTGCCAAACAAAACCTACTTCATCTTGATACACAACGTTTATATAAATCTCATGCTCGTCAAATACATCTAGTAAACCTCTTGGAGATTCTTTGATCATTGTAGCTAACTTATCATCGTCTATCTGTTGAGCTTTAACAAACTCTTTGAACTCCTCTGGCATGTCATCATCTACTGTCTTTAGTAGATTGCTCAGGAACCAAGCCTGCACTTCTTTAGTTGAGTGAGGGTTCTTGTTTAATAATTTAATTATTTGCTGTTTCATTTTCTTTGTTTTTAATTTCCATCATGTTTAATATCTCTGTGGCTTCGTTCCATCCACTCCAAACCTCCATGTCATCTGACCAGTCTATTCCTAGTTTCTTTTCCCAAAACTCTACAAGATCTGGTGTTTTATTAAACACTCTATACTGAAGACTGATCTCATCTTTGTGTAAACCGTTCTTCATTATCTTGATTACTTTAGGAAACATCTTTTGAAAACCAGGAGATGTAGCAGAATATTTACCGGCTTTAATTAATCTAAAATCTCTCTTCCACTTGTCATCAAGCTTATAAATCAGAATCACATAGCCTTCAGGATAATCATAGTCTTCTATAATTTTGCTGGTCCTTTGATACTCAGCATCTAGAAACTCCCTGAAGTAACTCATGTCTTCCGGCTTAAAGAGAAGGTAAATTACATTATCTTCACCATAATCTAAATCTCGGTCCATGTCTCGTTGGTATGCATTAATAAACCCAAGGAGGCGTAGTGCCCCCTTAGGTATATTCAATGTTGGAACCATAAAGATAGTGGTTATTGTTTTTTTCATTTTAAAATTGCTATTCCATTGTTATTCAAATTTTCTAGTGAAATATTCCATATATTATTTTCATGAGCCCAACTGAGTTCCTCAATAAGAGCCTTTACACCAGGGTATTTTCTACCTTTATGTTCAAAACCATTATATGCATCATATAAATTAGCACTACTAACTTCATAAAGCAATGGTCTAAAGTAGTTTGCACTATCACAAACCAAGAATATAGGTTCTAAGACAGTGTAATCAACATGTTCTCTAAACATCCACTCTGCTGCTCTCATATAAAGATAGGCTTGAATATAAGCTCTTCTAAACAAATAGTATTCCTCATAGAAGTTCTCAACATTCCATGTACATTTTAAATCATACACTTGAATTGTCATTTCTTCATGATCTACTATAACACGGTCCATCATAGATTTAAACTGATGGCCATCCACAGCATAGTCTTCTACCTGCATTTGATCTTTGACATCATATCTTTGACTTGTTACACAGTTAACTACATGCTTAACGTTAGGGTCAGTCCTTAGTGTCTCTATAATTCTCTCAGCTGTAGCTACTTGTTGTGTATCCACCACAGTTAACTTCTTAGAACGTACCTGGCGTATCTCATTGTAGTACAACTCTGCATCAGAACCTATAAACTTCTTAAGCACTTGCTCAAACTTAATCTTAAAAGATGATAGTGTGTATGCTTCCTCTGCTAGCTCTGTAAAGCTACGAGATATGTTACCTGACTCATCTGTAGAATCTAGTGTTACTTCATACAAACGCTCCACAAACTCTAACATAAGTCCTGTAGGAATGTATGCAACTGTTGACATAAAGAACTTGTCATCAAATAGCTCTGGCTCCCATAGCATAGTTTCTACTAGTCTACCTAAGTTTGCAGCTACAGAGTCTTTCTCTTTAACTTCTTCATTTAATATATGTTTTCTGTGATATTTCTTTCTGTCCATTGAAAAGTCCTTCAATGAGCTAGAACTATCTAGCATCACAGCTCTATACAGTTCTTCTGTTTTTGTTGTCCCTTGTATCATTATTTCTGTTTAAATTTCTTTAATTGTATTTCGAGTTTGGTTTTCTCATCATGACATGATTTACAAAGCACCTGTAGATTATCCTGTTCACAGAATAATGTTTCTACAAATCCCGGTAAGTCGTCATATGATCTTAGGCTTCCTGCTTGTTCGATATGATCAACATTAACTTGATCACTCTTGTACCATTTACTGCATTTTTTGCATTGATACTCCCACTTTTGTCGCTTGTTCTTGGATTTACTAATCCTTCTAGCAAGTTTTTTACATTCAGCAATAGGTTTCCACCATCTACTCTTTTGTCTTAAAGCACTTCTGATCATAGACCAGAAAGCTGCTTCTGTCATAGTACCGGCATTTCGTGTGCGTGGTACTCTTGGTTTTTTAACTGCCATTTTGTTGTTTTTAATTAGTAGTGCCTCAAATATAATAAATAAATGAGACACCACCTTAATTAAAACTACTCTATTGCACTTACCCTGTCACTAATTGTGTCTTTCATTTTGCTAAGACTAGCAACAACATCCTTAATTTCAGTATAAGTTGTATGAGGTATATTAAACTCATGTTTACCTACCTCAGCAGTAAAGCCTTCTTTGGCTTTCTCTTCTAGATTATCAAGCTCTCTAATAGCATAACTTTCATCCAATTGTAGAGTGTCAAACCTCAAGTCATGTAATATACTTGTGGCCTCTTCTCTTGGTACAGTCATAATTGGAAGATACTCATAGCATCTACCTTTATGTTCACCAATACCAACAACTTTCATTGGATTAATTAGAACTAGAACAGATTGATCACCACATCCTACATAGTGTATTTGATCAGAAGTAAAGTGTAAACCAGCTGCAGCACAATCTTGTGTTGACCAGTTACACTCCTCCTTAGGCATGTTAACAGGCTTACCAATTCTGATGTCAAACGTCTTAGTCCAATCATCAGTGAATCTGTTCTCATGTCTATTAGGTAAATCAAGATACAACTCTGTAAGATTACCTAGCTTCTCACCATACTCAATAGGAACTTCGTAACTGTTCTCATATGGTTCGCACTCTATATAGCACTCTTCATAATCATCCCACTCTTCTTCAATTAACTCGGTTTTGGTTTCATACAGACCGTTCTTGTGAACAATCTTGTATTCACCTCCCTCCATAAAGACAGTGTACTCATCTGGATCATTGCCCCATACAGCTTTCACCTTATTATATGTATTAGATATAAAGTGTACAAGCTCTGGACTACCGTGTAACGTTACTACATTACGCAACGCTACGAAGAACCCTTGCTTAGTTATTCTGAAACTGTTTTCATGCAGGAATCTATATAGTTCATTAGCTACCTCAGCTCTTGGATTCAAACAACACCACATAAAGAAGTTCTTTAGAGATTGATACTCGTCATCTTTATCACAAAGCTCCTGTAGTGTATTATATTCACTGCGGTTCTGCTTGATTCTATATATCACTTCAATAAACTTCTCTACTAACAAACCAGGTAGAGTTCTGTTAGTACCTGATAGATAGCAACTGTTACCTTCTCTTCTAAAGTCATCAAGTTCAACTAGTGCATCGATACCTATTTGCATAGCTTTATTTCTTTCGATATCTCTACGTTGTTGTTCTTTCTGGTCAGCAACTTCGCTAGTCATCATAATGCATTCCAGTTGTTGTTCTGTTGTTGCATTCTGTGCAGAATCAAAGTCACACTCAGTAGCGTCAGTTTTAGTAAACATTTTACCATCACTTAGTACTACAGTTAGCTGATCGTTAACTAACTTAATTTTCTTAATGTCTATGGATGAAGAATTATCTTCACCCATAACATCATCTAGCTTTTTAGCTATTACCCTGTCGATAGAATTTTCTACCCTTCCCTTGAACCAATCAAGAGACATAAATTTACTGCTCATACTTGTTTATTTATTTATTATTAATTATTTCCAATACTTCTAATATATCGGATTTGTTGTTCTTATTATCTATTATAGAATTAACTAAGTATTCTATTTCATCAATAGGCGTATCGCATTCAGTCAATAACCAATTAGAATAATTCTTAATTTTACTTCCCAAATCTTTTTTCATAGTTTCTATTAATTATTAAAATACTGATTCTCTTACTAGCTCGTCAGTAACAGGTTCTAAATCTTCTGTTTCATCTGTTATAGTAATGTAGTGTTCCAGTTCTACTTTCTGTTTGTAATATTTCATCATGTCTACAAGCACAGACACCTGCATCTTGTTATCTTCATCATTATTCGCTGTATGAAATCTACGGAGTAGAATATCTAACCAAGGTATAGTATTAGTTATTAATTCTTCCATAGCTAAGAACTCTGGATAAATTTTCATATCATATAGATCATGTTTATCTGCAACAGCATACATAGCTTCATAGAGTCTTTCCTCACGGCTACCATATCCATGGCTTCTGTAATGTTTGTCTTTATAGATGCATAAGTTGTTCAACTTAATAGAAAGATCGCTAGAAGCTTTCTTTATTGTTGTATTCCTATGCTCAAAGATGTCTGAATACTTATTAATAAGCGTATCTATCTTTGCTGAGGTTACAATCCTCTTGAACGTTTTAGTTTTCCCTTTCATGAATTCTTCATATGATATTAAATTATGTATTTCTAGTTTTTCTATTTGACCTTTTTCTCTAGGAGATAAAGTAATAAGTTTGGTAGTGTCATGATTTATATGTTTGTATAACGCATCTAAATCAAGAAAGTTCTCATGTTCAGCATAAATAAAATACTTACCACCTTTCATTAGTTTCTTTAGGTCATATATATTAGACTCAAACTTACAGTTTCTACCATCGTTATATCTAAGAAGATCAACAGCTTGTTTACAACTCATCTCACCTGATACTTTACGTCTTCCAGAGTCACCTTTTAATCCAGGCTTATTTGATTTGTTCTGTATCTTTTTCTTCTTTCTATCATCTAAAAAGTCTTGAGGGACTACCATAGAATCTAGATCTATCCAATCTTCAGTAATTAGATTAATAAGAGTCATAAAGTCACCTATCTTAACAGGCCATTGATCCTTTGGTTCGTTAGTTAATTTAAGAATCCTTTCCCAGGTTATAGGGTCAAGAGTCGATGAAGCAAACATAGGAATCTCGTCTGTCTTCATTTTAACAAGCATCACATTATTTTGATGTTGAGATCTTAAATAGTCTTTCATTACACCACCAACTCGATCTGCATAGTAATAAACTTTCAAAGGATCAGGTGATGAATTATATCTACCTGCAGCTCCAATAAGTCTACTTATGCTCCAGTTGCTTACATATGTTTTATCAGCATTATGTAATTTACCATTTTTCATTGTAAACTTCACATTGAAGCAGTTGAGCCAATAGTCTTTAGCCTTATACAAATCTTCAAACGTCATAGAATTAAGACCAACCATATCTGGTTTTACAATTGTCTTGTTAGAATACTTAATTAACTCACTGATGTTCAAATTTGAACCTAGGTGCTTAATGTATCTTTCTTGATTGTTATAATATTCATATAAAGACTTCAGGTCTGTCCCTGTTTCAACACTTTCATTATACTTGTCTACAAAGTGATTAGCTACGTCCTGAATTCTTGACTTAATAACCTCTTTAGCATCAGCTGTATACCTAAGAGCTTCCCTATTTGGTGTTGGGAATAAATTATCAGTAAGACTAAACCGAAGACCAAGAGGCATTTTGATTCTATCCATGTCTAACTTAGACCAATCAATAGGATAATAAACATTATCTAAACAAGCATGCATCTCAGTTTCATTACATAGCTCTGAGAACTGATAGTATTCACTTCTATGTATAACAAAATTGTTATCTATATCCTCTACATCAAAGTACACGTTTTCAAAGTAACATAGTTGCTCTTTAATTTTAGTAGCAAAGTTGCTAACATGCCAAGATTTAACAGGTATAATAACTTTAACACCATTACGCTCAGAAGTTGGCTTAGAGTACAAAAGGTCAATAGTATTTACTTCCTCTCCTTCGTACATCATGTATTTACGCTCCATACCATGTTTTCTAGCTATAAAATAAAAGCTAGAACAGTAGGCTAGTGGTGCTTTGAATCCTAGACCCATCATACCAAGCTCATTTGCACTGTCACGCTTGGTTGACTTACCATATTTACTAATGATGTTCTCTACATCTTGATGGTTCAGACCTATTCCGAAATCTTCAACACTAAACTCCCATCCTGTATCTACTACACGTAGAGATACTACAATAGGATCTGTTACACCAGCTCTTCTATGGCTGTCTAGTGCATTACTTGCACACTCACGCACTGCAGAACCAACCTCATCAGAATATAAATTCTTACTCAACATCTGCATTAAGATCTGAGCTGAATCCATGTCTAATGACATCTTAGTACTGCTTTCTGTTTCTCCAACCTGGAGAACTTTCGCTTCCTTTTGTTTTTTAATTATCATTTTACTTATTTATTAATTATTACTTGTTTTTATTCTGTAAACATTTTTATAGTTAAAGTCCATCTTCTCTACTTGATCATCTTCTCTAGGCATTCTAAACTCGTACTCTTTCCAGGTATAGCTAATATTAGCAGAGCTTCTGGTTCTTGTAGGAACCTTACATCTTACTGCAATATATCTATTTCTTGGTTGACCGTTAGGCAGTTTACTGTTCCAGCCATTTGCTGAGTACTGATGTTTATTAGCACTCAATCTAGGTGTTTCCATAAGTTTAAATACTACTAATTCTGCTCCTTTGTTAGTTAGTACAACATCATCTTTTTTGAGTTGACTAAAATCTGTAATTAAATCCTGTTCTATATTCATAATTGTTGTTTTAAAATGGTGGTTCAGCATCTTTAAGCCATTCGATACTAAATCCGTTGTTTTGCATTAATAATTGATCTATTTTACTAAATACTCCTTCAGAGTCCCAATCTATACCTTTGTATGATGCACTAGCTGGGTGCGATACAACAAAGGAGTGTGAGAATATTCCCATATACTTTTGGTACTTGCCTGCGTCTTTACCTAGAAACACAACAGGAATACCTAGTGGTACAATTACATTCTCAAACAAGTATTTAATAAAGGGTTCCCATATCTCTATGTGAGAACCAGCTTTATTCTTTTCTACAGTCAAAGAAGCATTTAGTAGTAGCACTCCTTGCTCAGCTAGATAACTAAGGTCAGGTGTAGGATCATAACTAAGGTTAAGACCTTTATGAAACTCAGTTTCAAAAGCTTTATACAATTGCTTCAGTGAAGGCTGCAGGTATTCAGTAATTGAACAACTCATCATGAGTCCATCAGCTACCGGTAACCCATTCTTAAACGTATGATATGGAGACATTCCCATCATCACAAACTTAAGATCATCCATAGGTGTGAGCATAAATGCCTTCCACACGTTACTAGAGAGAGGAGCAACTTGCTTCCCTCTCTTACTTTCTTTCTTCAAATGTGCATATAGAATGTCACACTCTTCGCTCTCTACGAAGGGTTTCATTTTAGTATGCCAAGAAGGATGAAAGTTTTGTTTAAATTTATCCCAATTCATCTTTTATTGATTTTATCCAGTTTCCTAGTTTTGTTTTTGGTTTCCAATTAAGCCAGTACTTAGCAGATTCTATGCTAGCTAATGACCTTTTAACTTCTCTTCTAGCTTTGATAAATTTTATATCATCACCAAAAGCCTTTGCTATATTTATTATCTTAACCTCTATACCAGAAGCAATGTTCCATGTACCGTTACTACCAATAGCTGCAAAGATTGCTGATACTACATCACCAACATAAACAAAGTCTCTGCTTTGTTCGCCATCTCCTGTAACTGTTATAGATTTACCACTTTCATATTGTTTTTTGAATATAGGTATAGCTGATAAATATCCACCAGTGCTTCTTTGGCCTTCACCATACACATTAAAGAACCTAAGTATTGCTACGTCAGCTTTGTAAGAACCACTTATCATTAATTCCATAAGTGCTTTAGCTGATGCGTAAGGTGACTCAGGATATATATTAGCTTCCTCTTTAATAGGTACATTGTCAGTACTACCATACACTGCAGCAGTTGAGGCCACTACAAACTTGTCACACCCACAACCTGTAGCCCACTTAAATAGTTTTTCTGTTCCATATGCTATTTCGCTATAGTACTTAACTGGCTCTTTAATACTCTCTTCAACAGACACAGGTGCTGCTAAATGTATAAGTGTGTCAAAGTTTAAACAATCAGGAAATGGATCATCACTTCCTATTGTATAAACGTGTAAGGATTCTATACCGGTAGCAACATTAGCTATACTACCGGTAGAGAAATTGTCTAATATAATAACCTCATGGCCTCTATCTAGTAGGTCTCTAACTACGTGACCTCCTATGAAACCTGCTCCTCCTGTTACAAGTGCTCTCATCAGTTAATACATAAAACATTAGCATTCTCGTCAACATTCATTATTGACTCAACTTCTATATAGGCGTTATCTAGACCATCAGCTATCATTACTGTTGGTGTAAAGTTTACCTTCTGAAAGGTGTTGCCTTCATCGTCTGCAGAATATATCACTTCATAGTGCTCTATCTCTGGATTCTTCTTTACCATCTCTACGAGGGTATTTATATAGTTTCTAACTGTCATATTTCCATTATTAATTGGTTAGCTGGTTGAATCTGATGTATGATCTTCTCGTGTTCTAGATCAGCCTGAGCTGCAAAGAAGTCATGACACTTAATGTGATTCTTCATCCATAGTGTTGGATGAATCTCTTTCATTGCAAAAGTTGTATAGTTATAGAGCTCCCACAATGTATTAGGAGATTTATAATCATGTGTTGGATTAGTAAACTCTCTCTGAATCATGTTCAATTGAGTTGACTTTAGAAACTTATCATGTGCGAACATAAGTCCCAATAGTTCAGCCCTGCGTTCCTTAGATATCTCATGGGCTTTGAAAGCTTCTTTGTCCTGTTGCATTTTAGTGAACGCATCACCTGATCTTTTGATATACTCAGTGATAGTACTAGCTGCGAACTCCTGTATACCTCCCATGTGCTTCTCTGCGAAAGACCCATGATCTCCTGATACCATACCGTTGCTACATATAAATACTTGTACACCGATAGCAAACTTTAAGGTTGTAGTTTTATCATAACTATTCTGCCAAGCAATTTGTAGTTGCATGTCTTCATCCTTTACATTAGAAATGGTATATCTACCGGATGCTACATTACCATTGCTCCCAACTGAATACTTTTGTTTATCAACTGTGAACCCTGACTGTAGTACACTCTCTAGAGTTAAGTCAACTAATTGTCTGTGACTAATTGGTTTGTAGGTTCTAGTTTCTATAGGAACCTGTGTTTTTAACATTATTTCCTCAGCGGACTCATACGTTTTTACTGTTTCTGTAATCATTTTATTATGTTTTTATTTATTAAGTAATCTTCTATAACTTTTAATCCGTAATGTTTAGCCAAGTCTGCCCAGTCGTTTATTCCTTCTGCCAGGTATTTCCTTGGAACATTACAGTAATCAAATCCAAACTTATCTGTAATTGCTTTTGAATTCTCTACACCTGTAGTGTCAGAATCAAATGATAGTATCTGTATATCTGAATTAGCCTTGATGTATTCTACGTTATCATCATCAAAGCAGCCTATCCCTTCGTTCTGCACTGCACAACATGTAGGGAAGATCTTCTTCATTACCATATAATCTTTCTTGCTCTTAGTTATGAATGCTGTGTGACAGTTCTTTATGTCATCTTTACCATCCATAGCTGTGATAGGAACATTATTAGGTACCCATTTGTATTTCTTGTCTGCAAACGGTTTATATATCTTCCAGTGCCCATCATATAAATAACCAAAGGTTAGCACAGTAGGATCTACTACCCACCTCTTCTTATTTAGAAATAGTTCTTGAATTGAATATATGTTGTTTGCTCGAAGATCATCCTCATCCTGATAATACTGATTCCAGTAATCTAACTCTTCAGTAGTAAAAGGTTTGGTCTTCACCTGTATAAAAGAGTATGACTTAACAACCTTCTCAGGCTGTTTATATTGAGCAACTATTCTCTTGTAGTCTTTAACCTTACTACCAGAGATACCTAGTCCAAAATCATAATCTATCTTTTTAAGAACCTCATCATAGTTACTACACATATATAGCATCTTTACAAATGCAAAGCAGTCTCCTTTCTTACTAGTGTCTCCAAAGTCATAGAAGCTAACTCCATTGTGACCTTGACTAATAATAAATGATGGTGTACGTTCTTCTCTAAACGGTGAATGGGTTTTAACATTCAGTTTCCAGTTAGTGTTTGGCATATAGTATCTAAATACATCATATTCAGATATCTTATCAAGTATAGACTGTTTGTTCAGTTTTCTTCTTTTTATTCCTCCTATTGCCATAATTTATTGGTTAAAAAAAGCCCCACATTTCTGCAGAGCTTTTGTTTAAAGTTAAATACTTAGTTAGTAATCCCCTCCGTCCTCAGAGATATAATCATCAGAAGCTACTAAGTTTTGATCAGGATTGTAGTCTTCTATCTCTTTAAGTTGATAGTAATCTTTACAACCATATTCACCAGTGACTTTCACTACAAATCTTTCATGTGGCTTCAGCTCTCTAGGCTTACGTGACTTCAATTGATTTACAATTCTGTTTTCCGTGTAATCTACTAGTCTAAACTGACGCATAGTGTATCCAGACAAGAATGCTTTGTTGTAAACACCTTGATATTCTACTGTATCACCATCACGCTCTTTAGTAACTACGGTAGCTAGTGCTACAATGCTGTTACACCACTCACCATCTACCTGGTCCTTAAGATCTTTTACGTTACCACGCATAAGCTTACTCCAGTCAAGGGTTAGTGTAGTTTCTGCACTTCTATAGTCTAGTTGTCCCAACCAGGTACGTAAGAAATCATATAATTCTTCCTCACCAATAAATGCAACTCTATACTCACGGTTCTCTTTGAACCAGTCAAATAAATTGTTCTCATCATCAGCCCAAGATGTCATACCTACACTGTTTAGATATTGTTTCTTAGTTTGGTCCCTATTCTCACGCTCTCTATCTTCTAGAAAGAATGATACTTTAAAGTTCTCTTGATTCTTTACCTCCTGCAACCATACATCTACACGGAGATATGTATTACCATCTCTTGTTTCTCCTAGATAATTAGTTGCTTTGCTGTCTTCACTCAATTCTATTCCAAGCACATCTTTGTACTCTTCATTTGTTGGGTTGATAGCAACAACGTTAGCCTCAAACAGGCCTACTTTCTTGTTAAATTTACTTTCTGTGTTTGTAGATTCTCTTTTTACTCCACCTATTGTACTCATATTTATTTATTTATTTAGTTATAATATTCCATTACTGTGTCTCTAACTAGCTGCAAGTTATTTGGGACCTTTGTTGTTTCAAACATTCCATCAGGACTCTTAGCTGGTCTTTTTCTATATCGATTAGTAAGAAAGCTGTACGTAACATTACCATCCTTACCTTCCTCTATATTGGTGTACAAACATACGGTTAATAATCCCTCCAACAAAACTTGGTTGTCAATTAATTTACCGGCTGTTTTAATTTTGTATCCTACTATTTCTCCTGCATCCTCAATAGTTTCAGGATGGGAGTAGTAGAATATAACCAAGTCATCACGTAGTGCTCTAGCTGATCTAAACATGTCAACCATGTCTTTAGCCATTATGCTGAACTTTGTGAATCCTGTCTCAGTAGCTTTGTCTACCATTCTAAAGCCCATAAGATAATTACTATCTTCAATGACAATAGTTTTTATGTGTGTTGCTTTCTCAGAAATAACTTTTAAAAGTCTAGTTACTTCTACCGGATCATCTACCTCTTTGTAGTTTTTGTTGTCTGTGTTGTAAAGTTTTTGAGAACCTCTAAATGGTAACTCTTTCTTTGCAACATTAATAATGTAAGTTTCTTCAGGGTTTAAGTGCTTTATTGCTGTTGACTTACCTGTCCCTGTTTCGCCAACAACTCCAATTAATTTTGAACTCATTTTTATGTATTTATTTATTAATATTAGGTTTACAAATATACGATATTTATGCGTATTTAATCTTACTTTTATCAAAGAATTCAAGAGCTTTATTAAGCCATTTCTCTTCGACACTTTGCTTAGATGATATAATAGTTATGTGAGATTTTTTATCAGGAGTGTTATACTCCATGGCCATACATCTATTGATCTTCTGAGCTAGATTCTCTGCGTTACTATCAAAGTAGTTTATGATTACCTTATTGAGTGGTTTATATGTCACACCTGTGTTACCTATCTTGACAACAGCCATGTGGTTACCTTCACCTTCAGCAAAACGCTGCAATGCTTCCTTATCCTTTGATTTACTATGATAGGAAGGTATTCCCAATGAATCAGCCACTTTAGTTATACCACAGAATACAAGGATACGCTCATCAGGATTATCCTGAAGTATCTGTTTTGTTTTGTTAAGCTTAGCTACACTGTTCTGTATAATTCTCATACGTGCTAGTCTATGAAACATAGTGTTAGCTCCAGAGTACATCATTTTATTAATCATACCACTTAAGAACTGGAATTGCTGTAGCTCTGTCTTACGAATGTTCTTCTTGGTGTAAGTTTGCACCACAGTGTTATCTAATGGCACCTGTATTACAGTTATCTCATAGTCTGCTATAACTCCCTCCTCAATTGCTTTCTCTATTGGATACTCAGCCATAACCTGCAGACCTAGTTCCATCTGTAAGTCTTTCTTGGTCCACTTAGATAATGTACCAGTGAGGCCAAGAACATTACTGTTTGATAGAATCAGCTCTTCACAGGATCTTCGTTGGTTAGGTGATAACAAGTGTATCTCATCTATAATTACAAGATCATAAACGTCTATATATTTGTTTATTGATCTGTGTGTTGTATAAGTTATATTATTATTCTTATAACCCATTAGCTCGAACTCATCAATCCAGGACTGTTTAATCTTATTATCTGGATATGCTATAAGTATTTGATCTGACTGTAACTCATTCAATATATGTATAGTGGTTCTGATCTTACCAAACCTTGGACACAAGTTAAGGATACCAAACCTACCGTGGTTTATCCACACCTGTGCAAACTCTTTTTGTCTTTTATCTCTTATTGTCATGATAGAAAAAATGATTTATTAATTACAGACTGATAGTCTGATTCTGTTATATCTCTACGTCTAGGTAACTCTTTGAACATACCTATCTGGCCAAGGAAACCAAGACCAATCCTGATATCATCTTCACCATAGCTATTCTTTATTACACGTAGACTCCTAAAGTATTTACCACCGAACTCATCCTTCAGTTTGTTGAGGTCATAGCCTGATGGATCTTCTACCTTGTATCTCATAGGGTCAAATAGGGCCATACATATGTCTGAGTCATTCTGTGTTGTAGAACTATCAGCAAAGTCTTCCATCTGTGGCTCAACATCACCATTCTTTATCCTAATAGGATTAGATATGGACCGGTTGAACTGACTAACAACAACTGGTGAATAACCATAGAAGTCACGAGCGTACCTCAGCTCATCACTCATCTTGTCAATAGCCTGCTTCTTAGTGGGCTGTGCACTTGTACACTTCAACAAGCCTATATGATCTAGCACAACTAGTGTTATCTCGTTAGGGTCATTAGGAACGTATATCTTGTTGTATTTATCTACCTGTTTTATCTCACCACGTTCTAACGCATAAGATTTAAGCTCTTTAGCAATACCAACCGGATTCTCTGGCCCATCTATAATAGTAACTATTTCCATAAGCTCATTCATATAGTCCTCATACTTAAGGAACAAGTCATGTTCATCCTTGGTCATCTTGCTTGTCCAGCCCAGTAGTTTGTTAACAGGAATGATAACTCCTTCTTCTTGAAAGATCTTCCTGCAGGTCCACTTAGCTAGTTTGTATGTCTGACTACGCTCCATGGATCTGTACCACACCTTCACCTTAATACCAGACTCACGTCCTTCTTTAGATAGGGCCCAGTCTACTGGATTCAGTACAAAGGCATCATCGATAAAGCTAGTCTTACCTGAACCGGTTAGTCCACCTATTAAGTAATACATAGACCTACGGATACCAACATACCTGTTCAGTCTGTCGAATCCCATAGGTATACCACCGTTTCTACCAGCCAGACCTTTGTCTACCTCTTCTTTTAATAGTTTAAATCCCATCTTTTATATTATATAGTTTGTAAGTTGTGAAGATCTCCTCTCCCTTCTTTATAAAACGAGTTGTAGCTAACATTAAAGTATCGTTTAGCTTTATCAACTGTGCATTAGCGTTATCACTATGGTTTATAAAACCTCCCAGTGGTGTTCTAATGTAGTTGTTTTCAAAATTCTCATTGTATACGTGTGTTGTTCCTAGACTTATACCTTTTACAATGTCTTGTTTAGCAAACAGACCTAGTCCGTGTACTTTAGAGTCTTTGATAGTTAAAGACTCAGGTAGTGGTTTATAGCTCATGATTCAATATTGCAGGTTATTGTGCCAATCATCATCATCATCTGTCCATATAGATTTACCGACCCACTTTATCAGAAAGAGTAATATTACAATACTGACTATTAATTTAATTGCTTCCATTTCGTTTTATTTAAGTTGATCTATTATGTTTAACCACCAAAGTATTAGCTTGTTTTTTAAGTTAATTAATGTTCTGTTTTTCCGATCTTTTTTAGCTCTAATTTTCCACTTAGTAGCTGTTTTAATTGCTTCCATTTATTTATTTTTAGAAAGGGTAGTCATCCTTTAAGTCTGGTCCCTTTTGTTCTGCTTGTTCCTCTTTATCTCTGTTTAAATACTCATGTACAGGCCCTCTTTCTTTCCTCCAAATTGCACCTGTTGGTCCACTGTTGAAGTTCTCTGTAGCCTTCTTGTTAGTTCTACTCCAGCTATATACTTGTTTATCTTCGTCACAAGGTATAAACTTAACTGTTTTACCTTCAGGTTCCTTAAGTTTATACCACTTTCCGTATCTATTTTTCCTCCACAAACTCTTCTTTTTACCCATGTTATTTAATTTATATATCTGTAGACCCACTTGGTACACTGCCTCCTTGGTCTGAACCTTGTTCATCTATAAGTTCTATAAAAGCCTCATAGGTTCTCTGATTCAGATAAGTTAGACTGTTCTGCATAAATGTAAGTCTGTTTTGTTTAGTTTTCATTGACATCAATACTTTTTGCTCAAGTTCGTATCTTAGAGCTTGTACTAGTTGATCAGATGTATAGTCTCCCTCTAATAATATTGCATCGAACTTAATCTTACAGGCCTGCTTGTCTTTACGCAGAGCCCTTGTTCCCCTGAACTTCTTACCTTCATAACTAAATGTATCAGTACCAGGATATGTTTTCCACCACTCTTCAAATGCTGTGGCCTGAGGTTTTCTCTTTACGAACTTTCTTTTAGTTTCTTCTGGATGTAAGTACTTAAGCAAGTCTTGTCCCACTGTAGTTAGTTTGTTCTCATCTTCAGCTATTAGTCCTTTTCGTCTAAGTGATTGATAGATGGCAGAGATACGTATACTATTCTCATAGAGAGGTTCTACGTCATACTCTGCCTCAATCAATTTAAGTAAATAGATAATGTCTAAACTATAGCTTTTCTTGATGAGCTCCTCGAACTTTTCTGGGGTTATGTGTAGCTTCATCTTTAATTGGTTTTGATAGTTTAATAATTGCAGGCTTCTGTTTCTTCTTAGCTTGCTCGTGTTCCCACTGCTGATGTTCTAGTTCCATCAGATACTGGCGTTCTGCAGCATACACTTCATCATTAGCATATGCTGCATGTTCCCAGTCTTCGTTAATTAACTTTGACATTCTTTGGCTTGTTTTTAGAACCTTTAGGTCTGCCTCTTCCACGCTTTGGTTTACTAACTACCACTTTAGCAGTCTTATTCTTACTACCTTTTGGTCTACCTCTTCGAGGTTTTGTAGCTTTAGGTGCTACAATCTTCTTTGGAGTCTTGTTTACTCCTCTTACTCCTACAAATATAGCAACTATTGCTACGATTGCGATTACTACTTGAATTGTTGAAATTTCCATTTTTACTTGATTTTAATTATTAATATTAATCTTTGATTCTTAATCCGAATTGTTGATGAAACCATACAAGAGAGTCCTTAGCTTTGTTTGTATTAAACTTAAAGACTTTCTTCATAGTTTGAATTGCGTATTTATTAAACTCTATGCGTTGGACACTAGTCATTGTCCAGTTAAAATACCACTTGTCATCATCAAGAGTATCAACTAATCGTTTACCGACCATATCTAATTGATACTCAATCAAATGTCTCATGACATTACTTCTATTTACTTTCTTTTTCATGCGAATAAATCTAATTGGTTAGGTGCTACTTTTACTTTTATTCTCTTACCACCACTTTTAATCTTACTTATTAGCTTCTCAGCCTTATGTATATAATATGTATAGTTGACGTTATCTAAAACTGAGTTATCAGGAAGATAATTACAAACAGTACATAACCAATCACCAGCTTCTGCTTGAGATCTCTTAACAGCTTTACTAGTAGACTCCTCTTTTCTAACCTTGTATATCTTCTCACCTGACTGTGATACATAATACCTAATTAGTTTGTTATACTTAGTGTTGTCACCTGTAGTTCTATGTATGCCTTCAAAGAAGAAGTCCTTTGAGGCTTTCTTTCTTATACAGAAGTCAAATAGATTCTTGTGCTGTTTAATAGTATCTCTTACATTAGTACCGTTTACATAATACTGTTCAAGAGCAAGAGGTACAATCCTAGCAGATTTGTTCTTATGAAGTTCAAAGTCTGTTAGGAAGTCCCCTTTCTTCTTGATATAACCATCTGGTGTGATAGCTATATAGTCATTAACCGTAGAGAATATAATTTTACTGTAATCAGTTCTCTCTAGTATGTATTGAGTAGTTTCTTCCCACTCTTTATTAACTTCGTACATCTTAGGTATAAGATCTTTCTTAACCTTTACAGTTACACCGTCTGTGTTAGCAGATATCACATGTATGCCATTCAGTTCGTACTGTTCTATAAGCATCATCAAGCTAAGCTCACCAGTAATTGTAGTGAACATAGTTAACTGCCTATCGTAGATCCATGAAAGCATGTCAGATGACTTACCGTATACAGAGTTAACTGCAAGCTTAAGTGCACCTATAATACCCATTGTCTTAGCATCCTTGGCCCCACTTTGTTTTAAAGCTAGTCTCTTCTCGTACATTTCTTTATATCCGAATAAGAATTGCTTACCCAAGTGTGCAGGATACTTACCGTTGTTAATAATAATAGCAGGATAGTAACTAGCTACATCCCAGTCAATGATTTCGTAATCTTCATCAGCCTCAAATATTGCTGGTTTGTTTTCTGTATGCAAACCACCACGCATAAACGAATATACATTGTCGTAGAAGTTTATGTGCTCTTTAAAGTCATCCTGAAGTCCAAGTGTTATTGATTTAATGTTCTTAAGGAATGTCTTCAGCTGTTCTGTTTCAAACTTAACATAGTGTGCAACGCAGTTCTTCAATGCAATGCTCTTCCTAAAGAAGCCTTTTCTTGGTAACTCTTTGATATCAATGTTCTTCTCATGACAGTAATACTTCTTAATGATCTCATCACCAATCTTACTGTCTGAGTAGTTTAAACAATCTATACCAAACTCATCTTGTATATCAAGCCTTAGTTGTATCTGGTTGTTACCCTTGTATAATGGGTGGTCCGTCTCACCTATTGTTACCTTATAGAATTCATAGGTTGCATCTACATCATTAAAACAATACTGCAGTGTCTGAAATACTTCATCCTTAGTCATGTTTGTCTTAGTATGATGTATAGGCATCTCTTCGATGTTCTCTAAGTCCATCTCAAACTCTAACCTCTTCAGACTAACACGCCTGTTCTTGTTATCATAGTGATGTATCTTAAACAGATCCAGCTGCTTAAGCGATAGTTCCCATTCTCTATACTCCGGAAACACATCATAGTTAGCATCATGTATAACATCCTGAGCCTTCTGTGCAATCTTAGCACATATCTCTAGTCCTGTACAATCATGCCAGTGCTCATAGTTTCTAAGTATCCATTCAACTACCTGAGCATCAAAGCGTAGGTTGTTGTAACCCACCCAATGTGCATCCTTGTGTTCATCTGTATATTTAACAAATGCATCTAGTTGGTTCTGCCAATTGCTGACAGTAAAGCTCTTAGGTGTCTTACCTGGTTGCATACATACAACTATAAAACACTCCTGCATGGTTTCTATATCATAAATAATTATGTCTTCAATCATTGTGTTGTTTGTTTTATATATTTATGTTTATCTTCTGCTTTCCACCACTCATCTAAGTGCTTATCGTAATGCCATCTGTAATCTAAACCTGTACAGAATGTTTCATCACATCTACTACATTTGATAATAGGTCTACACATCCGGTTGGTCTTTATAGTCTTTATAGTCTAAATAGAACCCAATGCCTACAATTATATGCAGACCTACACTACTTAGTATTTCGTATAGGTCATGCCAGTTATGAATAGACAAATGTATGTGTCCAACTATCCAGAATGGTATAGCCAGCTGTTGACTTATCCATCTAATTAGAAAGGTTATGAATTTCATTATGTGTGTGTGAATTGTTTTACAAAAATAACAAATTTAGTTATATTACCAAATAGTAAAGCCATTACAATCACGTAAAAACTCGATAAAATTATCTATGTGTCTTTTATCTGCACTATGTGATGGATAGAATACACCTTCATCATGCACAATTCCTGTAAACGCAACTCTACCTTCAGGTAGTGTCTTGTTTAACTCTTCTTTTATAGCTTCGTCTACAAAACCTCCTTGTGAATTAGTCCATGATCCCATGTTAACATACAATGTGTCAAAGTCTTCTACAAATCCACCATCTGTTGCTATAAGTTTCTCAATTGCATCAGCAAGTTTGTTACATTGTTCTTGTGTCTCTAGTCCACTACCATCATTAGAGCCCCAATACTTAAAGTCTATCTCTAGTCCTTCGTTTGCTGCTGCTATCTCACTTAGCATTACTATTGGTCTCCAGCCCCACCAGTTACTCCTGAAATAGTATCCAGGATTGTTCTCTTCAAACTCATGTAATAGTTTAAAGAATTCGTCTTTAGCTTCTTCTGTGTGGTCTTCATTCCAGTCTATCTCTGGTCTTTCACCTTTCCAGTCTGTTTTTCTACCGTATATATCTACTCCCATAATTATTTGATTTTTTTGTATGCTGCTAGCATCTGTTTCTCGTCTTTAATATATTTATTATTGATCATAAGCATCCATCTCTGAAATGCTTGTCTTCTTTTTGCTCTTTCTTCTAGTCCCATATTTATCTTGATTTATTTATTGCGTAATCCCAATCAAAATCAGGGCTAGACATAGCATCAAGAGCTTCATCAAGCTCCTGACGTGCTGTTTTCTTTCTAACTCTAATTATATTTGGCCTTTTAACCTGAATCATTATTGTGTTTTCACCACAATAGAAACATTCAGTCTCATGTTCATTGCTCGTATAATTTGCATCACACGAGTTACAAACATAGTCATAAAACTCTTCTTTCTTACTCATAATATTGTTTTTAGTCCGCCTCATCATCATCATCATTGGGCGTTAGTCCTCTTATTACAACCAAACTATCATCACCTATGTATATAGGTTGTATAAAGTTATCTTCTAGTTCCTCTTCATAAACAAGTAGTTCACATATACCATCAAAGTCTTGTAAAATGATGTTCATCTGCTTACTTGTAAACATTTCATACTCATCATCAGTTCTTGGGTTATCAAAATAACCTATCTCATCAGGATAAACAACTGTCATTCCATCATCATCAATAAGAAATGGCTTAACAGGGTATCCAAATGATTCTGGTAATATCATACCTTTATCAAAAACTTTATATGCTGCAGAGCCTAAAGGATAGACCTCTATAAACTCTTTGTCACTACCAGGATAGTGAACATTCATAAACAATGTTTCTGGTAGTATCTTTTCATCGTAGTCATGGTGAAGAACAAGCTCTATTGCTATCCACACTAAGTTTCTTTCTTTTCCCATGCTATTTATATCTTAATGTGTTACCTGCTAATAGGTGAAACTCTGTGCCACAGCTGTCACATCTTCCCTCTCTACGTGCGTAGCTCATCACTACAGTTCCTTTAAAGCATTCCGGACACATTATGTGTGGCTGGCTGTTGCTTGTCATTTCTTCTGGGTATTGATTATTCATTGTATTTATTTTAAAAGTTCTTATTTATTATTAAGAGTAAGTGGAGGTTGGGACTCGGTAACCCTGCACGCTTCTTTTCCACGCTTGACCTCCACCACTCACTGATTAAACTACCAATCATTATCATCAATAGTATCCAATACTTCTATTTCTATCTCTTCTAGCTGTGTATCATCAAGTAAATCTATGATATCTGTTGAATCAACAAACACTTCATGGACATCAAAGTTAGCTGAGCTACCTGGATATTCGTATGTCATTGCTTCACCTGGTTCGTAGTACCCCACACAATCTAAATAGATCCCATTGTATTTGATAGTTTGTCTTGTCTTTTTGAATTTCATTCTATGTATATTTTTACGTCTTCCCACTTGCCACCTTTCATAGACTCATCAACTAGAAAGTCTATTCTGTGTTTCCATCTCTTATTCATTCTGTCTTGCACCACCCAATAGCCATTCATTGGGCCTGCATTGTCAACACATACTCTTGTGCCAAATGTATAACCTAAAGCTTCAAGATCTCTAGACACTGCAATCCATCTATGTGCACCAGGATTATGCTTATTGATAACCTTGTTAGATGCTGTAATGAATGGTGTGCTGTCTGTCTGATCTGGCACTGCATGATAAATCGTTGCTGTAACTGACACATCAACGACCATTAGTAGTATTAGTAATGTTTTCATCTTTCCGATTTTTTAATAGTTAAACAAATAAAGGGCCTTCCACCTGCTCTCTTGCAGCGTTGAGGTAAGTGACTTGGCATGTTAGGCTACCTATTGACGCAGGGGTAACCTGCACACCTACACTTATAGTTATCTAGAATCCACGATTGTTAGTCCAGCCCTTATTGTAAAATGATTGATACTCGTTGGTTATCTCTAAGCCTGATGTCCATTGAGTTTTAAGGCAAACTGTATCAATCATAGTGTGTATTAATATCCTAATTGTTCTAATTGAGAGTCATCTGCTTCAACAGTGTACTCTGAGTTTTGTATACTGCATATAAAGAACACACCAGCTGCAAATGCAACCTGTCTGAACTTATGAAATGCTGTAGGTAGTAGTTTAATCTTGCGGTTCATAATCTTATTGTATTTATTACTATTAGTATAAAGGAAACTATCAAACCTATATAGGAGATAGTTGTAAGTATCATAGCAGATGCATACTGTTGTTCTGATCTACCTTGTCTGTATAGATGGTCTTCTTTTGTCATGTTAATGCTATATGTATATTATAGGTGTAATATATTGTTAGGTGGTAAAAAGTGGCAAATAGTGGGTAGTGAGTACACTACTGTGTTCACACACACGTAAAACATGTACAACTTTACCCTTGTTTGTTGGTATTCTCCTTATATAAGGCCCAACCCTATTACTTCCCACCCTATATATAAGAACTAAGAGTGAGATGTTGCTCCCACTCCAAGCTCTTGTTGGTTAGTTATTAGAATGCTACTAAGTCATCAGTGTTGACAAGTTCTGGTTGATAGTCAACAACACCCTCGTTCTTAAAGCTGATGAGAGTTGAGGTGCCTGAAGGCATTCCTATCATAGCGTATTCTTCGCCTGTCGTGCTATTGATTTGCTTGTAAACAGTAAAGCCAAACAGATTGCTAATAGTAATGTCCTTGGCTCTAATGCCCTCACTAACTTTTGATGAACAAGTGATAGCTGTTGATGTACCGTCCTCACGTTTAAGCACAACCACAACACGCTTATCAGGGTTAGCAAAGTTGCTTGGAACAAGGTTTAAAGTTCCATTTGGTCCACACAGTTCTGCAACCATTCCGATTTCTTCTCTTTCTGTTGGAACAAAGGTGTTCCAGTTTAATAATGTACTACTCATTGTATTATGTATTTAGTGTTACGTGTTTTGTCAAAGGGGGACTACCCCCACCACGCTTTTTTTTAGTGGGGTTTCAATGGGAAGGGGTCTCCTATCGCACACACACGATGGGGGGAGGGTGTTTTAGAAAAAGGGCATTTAAAAATTTGGAACTTTGGGATATAATGTTATACCTTTGGTGGGTGGGTGGGCTTAGTGATTCTAAGCATCCCTCTTATCGATGCTCCTGTGGACCAGTGAATCGATGAATGTTTATACATAATATAGCTTTTCTACAAAGATAAGTTTGATAAGTCAAATATTTTTTTTATATATTTGCATATAGTAAAAGCCAATATAACTAAATAATGGAAGCACAGAATAATAAGGTAGTTCAAAAACTAGCAATGCAGCACAGTGATAAGTACAAGCTTGCACAGAAGTACTATTCATTGATATCTGCACTTAACAACTTAAAGCTTACAGAGCGAGAGATACAATTGGTAGCTTATACAGCTATAAAAGGTACAATCACGTATGCTAATGCTAGAACAGAGTTTTGTCAGATGTATAACACAACAACAGCTACGATCAATAATATAGTGAGCAAGCTGAAGAAAGTGGGTATATTCATCAAAGAAGATAGTAAGGTGAAGGTAAACCCTGTAATAGTTTTAGACTTTGATAAGCATATTAATTTGTTCATACAACTAGAACATGAAGAAGATAGACAAGACAGTAACGACACTGAGAGAACATATAGTGAAGAAGATGGCAGTGGGTCTAGTAGTGAGTGAAAGAGTGATCAGTCAAGTGATTACACATCAGTTTAATTCTGCTGAAGATGCTACAAAGACAAACAACAGTGTAGAAATTTCCGGATTTGGAAAGTTCATATTTAACAAATCCAAGGCCGAAAGGCATGTTGAGAAGTTAGAAAAAATAAAAAAAGTTTACGAACAGCAACTAGCCGAAGGTACATTGCCAACAAAAAAGTTAGATGTGATAAAGAGTAAACTTAGCAATCTCAACTTAACATTGAATTCTATAAAACCAAAACTACAGGACTAATGTATAAAAATCTAAAAATCAACGTAGGTCAGATATACGAAGGATGGAAGAATAAGCTACTCCCTGATGCCGATATGGTGGAGCAGATAGACTTGGTGAGTGCAGAACGCATGGCCATATGTGAAGCTTGTCCTAACCATTCAAAGAATCATAAGGTGGTTAGACCGGATGCACATTGTGTTAGTTGCGGTTGTACTTTGTCAGCTAAAACAAAATGCCTATCTTGCGAATGCCCTATACACAAATGGTTGGCAGTGTTAAATGATGAACAACAAGATGTAATTGAAGAACATGAGTTATGAGTGCAAAGAGATTTACAAAACTAAGAAAAGTGTCTATTATGGGATTAATAGATATGCTTAGGAAGATATATGATGATGGTGCAGACTTTATAGATATAGAAGGTGAACCAACTGACTCAGATCAAGACATGATTAAGATTACAGTTAAACCTGAGTACTATATCGATCAAGAAACAGAAGAAAACAAAATGTATGACACTGATCCAGAGTATATGGTTACTGAACAAGATTACGAAGAAAATTTACCCCCTATATCAGACGAAGATATAAATGACCTAATTGATTAAACCAATGTACGTACAAAAGATAATTAATATTATAGACCTGCTTAAAAAGACTCACCCTAAAATGAACATAGGCAAACATATTGCCACAGCATTAGATGGAGAAGATGTATGGTCTATCTCAGATAAAAAGTTTTATAATCTCCTAAATGACTACCAAGCTAAACTGGATGCAGTGGAGTTACTTGATGATAATTTTGATTTAAACAAAATTATAGAAGACGGAATGTCAATAGGCAAATAAGAAATGAATGCCAGTAAAACAAACTACATACATAAATGCAGAATTAGATTGGGCTGAACAACAGTTGGTCCAATGGAAAGCTTATGTAGATGCAAATCCTCTTCCATCTTTAAAAGACAGGATAGAGTATAAGCAAACTGCAAATGGTGGATCTATACCTATGGTTGTAGCTTCTATTGAATCACAAGGTAAATTTATACAAGATACCATGAAAAACTACTTAGCCTTATTAGGTCAGGTAGATAATCTTCGTGAGAAGGAAGTTAAAAAAGTAGAAACAAGAGGAGGTGCAGCACTAGGTAGTATGGCTGAAGATTTTCTAAAAACTAGAGATTAATGGATTATCAAAACTTGCAATACTCTGAGTGGTTTATAAATCAGAAACGAATTCCAGATCCAGACTCAGAAGAGCATAGAGCATTTTTTGATTTTCATAAGGAGGTGTGTATGAATGGATGTACAGTAGATGGTACATATATAAATCCATTCTTATATTGGCACTTAAACTTCTGGCACACAGAGGTAGATGTAATTGATGAGTACGGTAGGATTAATCAAAAGTATTCAAATCCATTATTACGTGACAATGAGTGGTTGGTAACTAATGAGATAGATAGAGCTCACAAAGAAAAGAAAGGTCTAGTGATATTAGGAATTAGACGTTTTGCTAAGTCAGTGATAGAAGCTAGTTATATTGGTCATGGTGCTACCTTTGATGAAAACTCTCAAAACATTATTGCAGGTTTGAATGCACCTGATATAAAGTTGATTACAGATAAGATTGATAAAGGTTTAAACTTTTTACCAAAAGAATGGAGATGGCAAAGAGTAGAAGATAACTGGAAAAATCAAGTAACACTTGGTATAAAAACTAAATCTGGTACAAGAATACCATTCTCACAGATCCTTATTCGTAACTTGGATGGAGGTAACAATGAAGAAGCTATTGCAGGTACAAAGCCTCGTAGACTTATTATTGATGAGATAGGTAAAGGTAACTTCTTACGTGGCTTACAAGCTGCAATACCAGGATTTACCACACCTTTTGGATGGGGATGTAGTCCCATTCTTACAGGTACAGGTGGTGACATGAAAATGTTTATGGATGCAAAGTCATTAATGTTTGACGTAGATAATTTTAACTTTCTTACGTACAATAACCAAAAAGATGAGAAGCGTATCCATGGATTATTCATATCACATAAATATAGAATGGAGGCAAAAGAAGAATCTACATTAGGTAGTTTCTTAAATAAAGAAAAGTCTTCTTCCCTTTCTAAGATCCCTATGCTAGTATCAAATGAAGAGAAGGCAACAGAGATCACAAACAATATCCTAGAAAGATTAAAGAAGGCTGGTGATAGAGTTGCTTACTTAAAAGAAAAGATGTATTATCCTCAAGACGTAGATGATATATTCTTGAATGAAGATACAAACATATTTGACATAGAAGCAGCTAAGCGTCAGAAGTACAGAATATCAGAACAAGAAAAAACAGGTACACCTGTTATATTATACGATGATGGAGAAGGAGTAAAGCATGATTTTACAGATAAGCTTCCTATAACTAACTTTCCACTAAAGCAGACTGATATGAAGGATGCACCGGTGGTTATATACGAGTTTCCTATAGAAAATCCTCCATATGGCTTGTATGTTGCAGGTATTGACCCATATAGACAGGGTAAATCAGCATATAGCTCATCATTAGGTTCTGTATACATATATAAGCGTATGCATGCTATATCTGGAGAAAAGTACCAAGATATGTTTGTTGCAAGCTATTGTGCACGTCCAGACAAGAAAGAAACCTGGGAAGAACAAGCTAGATACCTAATAAAGTACTACAATGCAAGAGCATTGTGTGAAAATGATGAGATATCCTTTATTGACTACATGATTAACAAAGGGGATGCTCATTATTTAGAAAAACAACCACAGTGGTTAAAAGAAATAGTACCAAATACTACCGTGAGACGTGACTACGGTATACATAGATCTTCAGAAAAGATACGAGACTTCTTACATAGTTGTTTGAAGAAATACACTGAAGAAGTGGTACACACAGAAACCAATGAAGAAGGAGAAACAGTATCAGAGGTAAAAGGTATGTCTAAAATATTAGACCCTGTACTGCTTGAAGAAATGATACAATATAACGAGTCAGGTAACTTTGACCGAATTATTGCAGCTGAATTAGCTATAGGACTAGCAATGAAACTAGATCCAATGATAGGTAAAGTGGGTGCAAAAGAAGATGAAAGATTTTCATCATTCCGTAAACAAAATAAGAAAAATATTCTATTTACAGAGTCAAGGGGACTCTTTGGTAGAAAAAGAAATAAACTTTTTTCATAATGGCAATTATAAGATATTCAAACGATTCAACAGTTAAGTATGCGTACTTAAATATATTTCCTGATCAGTTTAAAACTGAGAAGCAGAAACAAGATGACAGTTGGGTTAAGAACACAATGGACTACTTTGCAAATCAAGCATATGCAATGTATATAAGAAATAGGGATACGTTTGTAAAGAACTATGATCTAATGAAAGGAATTCTTCGTAGAGAAGATTTTTATCAGGAGCCAGAAGTAAGAAGTTTTACAGATCAATTAGTTTCAGATGCAGACTTACCTGCTTATGTAAAGATGTATTCTATTGTAACTACTCCAGTAAACGAACTTGTAGGTGAGATATCAAAACGTCCTGATTCATTTAGAGTGAAGGCATTTGATGATGACAGTCAAGCTCAGGAGCTACAATTTAAAACAGACACATTAAAAGCGTATGTTGTAGGAAAAGTAAAAGAACAAGTTGTTCAAAAAGCATCCATTGCTGGAGAAGAAATAAGTCAAGAAGATTTAGAGAAACTTACATTTGATCAAGTAAAAGATCAACTTGATAGTTACACCTCTGTAGCAGAAAAGTGGGCCAACCATGTCCTTACTGCACAGAAAGCAGACTTTAATATGAAAGAAAAGTCAGAGGAAGCATTTAGAGACCTTCTAATATCTGCACGTCAATTCTATCACATTTATGAAGATAACTCTAAGGCAGGATATAACATAGAAGTATGTAATCCTAGAAATACTTGGTATTTAACTACACCCAATAAGAAGTATATATCTGATCCTACAGGTAGAAAACAAGGAGCATATGCTGCAGGTACAGTAGAAGTAATGGAGCTATCAGAAATAATTGAAGCAGTTCCAGAACTAACTAAAGAAGAGATTGATCACTTAAGATCATCTCTTGAAAACTATGGACTGTTAAATGTTTCAGAATCTAACCTTACTAATCCAGATGTTACACCAGGTGCTGATTCTATTACTTACGATACTTATGATCCTTTAGTATTACAGACACGTATGATTATAGAGTCTGAAATGAAGGAGAACGATGATGGGTTGAGAGACTTTTTAGGTCTAACTAATAATGTGTCAGCGTTTGGATACAAGTATGTAGTTCTCAGAAGCTATTGGGTTTCTAAAAAGAAAATTGGTAGACTTATATATTTAGACGAACTAGGTAATGAACAATCTACACTTGTAGATGAAAATTACAAGAATGGTATGATGCCTACACAAATCTCACTAGAGTGGGGATGGGTAAATCAATGGTATCAAGGAATTAAAATAGGTGCAGACATCTATCATGTTAAACCTTATAAACTACTAGACTACTGTCCTATTATAGGTACAGTTTATGAGCAGAAGAATACAGAAGCTAAATCTTTAGTAGACTTAATGAAACCTTTTCAGGTTATCTATAATGTTTGCATGAATCAATTATATAAGTTACTAGAGAAGGAGATGGGTAAAGTTCAGCTTATGTCTTTACGCCACATTCCTATTCCTAAAGATGGAGACTCACAAGATGCATTAGAGATGTGGGAAATGGAAGCAAGAAATAGGGGTGTAGTATTTGTAGATGATAGTCCAGAGAACTTAAAAGCTCCAAGTTCATTTAACCAGTTCACATCACTAGATCTTACACGTACACAGGAAATACAATCAAGATATACCCTAGCACAACAAATGAAAGTAGAATGTTGGGAGCTCATTGGTATGTCAAAACAACGTATGGGATCTATAGCTGCATCAGAAACAGCTACAGCTACAAACACAGCAATGCAACAGAGTTACTCTCAGACAGAGCCTCTATTCGTTGCTCATGAGTATGTAACAGGACAATTATATCAAGCAATTGTAGATTCAGCTCTATATATAGAAAGTCAGAAACCACAATCTACATTATCATATATAACTAATGAAGGTGAGTCTGCATTTGTGCAAGTTAACGGTACAGACCTATCATTACGTGATCTTCAAGTATTCTTAACTAATAGACCTGAAGACACTCAAATGTTTAATGAGCTTAGACAATTATCACAAGCAGTTATTCAAAACGGTGGTACGCTTTATGATGTAATAGAATTATACAGCACCAAATCAATGAGAGAGATGAAGAAAACATTTAAGGATCTCAGAGATAAGATGGATGCTCAACAACAACAACAACTTCAATTGCAGCAACAACAGCAAGAGGCTCAACAACAACAAGCCCAGGCTGCATTACAACAAGCTGCCCAAATGAAGTTGCAAGATCAAGCTAATGCAGATAGACAAAATGAACTTGATAGAGTTAATAAAAAAGAGATAGCTCTTATTAATGCTATGGCTAAAGATCCACAAGGTGTAGGGGCTGACATTGATAACTCAGGTGCTCCTGATATAATAGAACTATCTAAACTGTCAGCAGAAACAAACAAAGCAAATAAAGAGTTTGAAGGAAAGATGGCAGAGATTAACAATAGAAACTCTTTATCACAGCAGAAACTACAACTTGAACGAGACAAAATAAAACTAGCTCGTGACAATCAAGCAAATGATCTAGCTGTAGCAAAAGAGAACGCAAAAGGAAGAAAGAAAAGCTAAATAATTATCTTCATTATAGAAGAGAAAATATTAATGCTATATTATTTCAAGAATTTACAAAAATAGATAAATAAAGTTTTGTAATTCGAACTGACTGAATTAAATTTACAGTAAAATACGGAAGTAAAACCAATTTATAATAAAAATAACTACATATGTCTGATAATATGCAAGCACAAGGTAACTTTGGCATACAAGATACCATGTCTGTTGGTGGAGCTGGTGATACCCAGTTACTAAACGATTTATTAGCTCCTGAGACTGCTCAAGCAGATCCAGAAGCAGTAGAGCCAATAGTCAAAGAGGTAGAAGATACTGTCCCTGAAAAGACAGCTCCCAAAGGTAAAGATATTGTTCCTCCTAAAAGTGTACACGGAAAGACTGAAGAAGAAAAGCAAACTGGAGAATCTCTAATTGCTGACTTCTTAAGTGATATTCCGGATACAGAAGAGGAAGAAATAACTACAGAGGAAACTCCAGTGGTTGAACCAGAACCTGATGTTCTAGATAAGGTGGAAGATGACGAATCTGATGCAACTGCCCCTAATTTTGAAGCTTTAGCAAATGACCTATTTGAACTAGGAGTATTTAACAAGGAAGAAGATGAAGAGGTAAACATAGAATCACCAGAAGACTTCTTAGCTCGTTTTGAATCTGAAAAGAAAAAGGGAGCACAAGATTTAGTTCAACAATTCATAGGTCAATTTGGTGAAGATTATCAACAAGCGTTTGAATCAATCTTTGTAAAAGGTGTAAACCCAAAAGAATATTTCGGAACTTACAATAATATTGTTAACTTTTCTGAAATGGACTTGAGCAAAGAAAACAATCAAAAACAAGTGATGAAACAAGCACTTTCTGATCAAGGGTTCGAAACAGAAGACATAGATAAAGAAATTGAAAGATTACAAAATTACGGTGATCTAGAATCCGTATCAACTAGACACCATAAGGTACTAGTAAAAAAGGAAGCTAAAAAGCTTCAACAACTAGAGGCACAGTCTCAACAAGAGTTACAAACAAAAAATGCTATTAAGCAAGAGTATGTTACTAATGTTCAGACTATACTTTCAGATAAAGTAAAAGAAAAAGAGTTCGATGGTATACCTATCAACTCTAATTTAGCAAACGAACTACAAGACTTCTTACTAGTGGATAAATGGAAAACACCAAGTGGAGATACCCTAACAGATTTTGATCGTTCTATCTTAGATTTGAAAAGACCAGAGAATCATGAATTAAAAGTAAAAGTGGGATTACTACTAAAGGTGTTAGAAAAAGATCCAACGTTATCTACGATACAAAGAGCAGGTGTGACTAAAAAGTCTAACCAGTTATTTGGAGAAGTTGCAAGACAAGTTACAAAAGCTAAAACTGTTGCTTCTCAAAAACAAAGTAGTAACAATAAGAAACCTAATTCATGGTTCTTGTAAATTTAAATTAATAATAAAAAACAAATAAAAATGGCAATTCAAACAATCCCAGGTTTAACTGGTTTTACTTATGCTCGTGTAGCGTCTATGGACGCACGTGCTGTAGGTAAACTTACAGATGCAAACCACCTAGAGTCTTTTCACTCTACTGAGCCTGCAGACTATGATAAAAAGATTATCAGTCTGTATACTCAATCTTCATTGTATAGCAATGATTTTCTAGACATGATCAATAAGAGTACACCTTACTTTATTGATAATAACAGCGATGCATGGAAATGGAATATCGCAGTTCCTTACAAATTCCCTAAAATTATTGACATTCCAAAATCCACACAAGATGTGATTGATGCTGGAGGTAAAGTTGGTGTTGATGGACAAGAGTTTGAGCTTATCTTAAGTTCTAACGAATTCTCCAAGAATGCTATCATCTCTGTAGGAACACGTCAATATGGACCACGTTTCTACGTAATTAAAGATCCACAACCATGGAACATGGGATGGATTTACAAATTCACACTAGTAAGTGATAATCCAATTGTAGACTTTGTTAATCCTACATTCTTAACACAAGGTGTTGAATTAGAATTAGTAGATGCTGCTATCGGTGAATTTGATCAAGATCTATTAGGCCTTCCTAAATTAGGTGAAGAAATCACTATGTTTGAATCACTAGGTTCTGCATATGGATATGAGCACAAAATTACAGAATGGGCTGATGACAAAATGTTGCGTGATTCTGCTGGTAAGCCACTAGATATCTTAGTATATGCTCCACAAAGACGTAATCAACTTCCTTTAAGAAGAGAAGATGTTAAGTGGGAGCCATTTATTGAGTTCTGGATGCGTAAGTCTATGCTAGAACTAAAAGTTAAAAGAATGATCTGGGCTTCTCCAGGTACTGTTAAAACTAATGGTTCACAACAAAACTTAAAAAGAACTTCTGCTGGTGTATACCACAGAATGAGAAATAACGGAAACTTAGTACAATACAATAGAGGTGAGTTCTCTGCAAACCTGATTCGTTCAGTATTTGGAGACTTGTTCTATAGACGAGTGGATGTTAAAGATAGACGAGTTAAGATGTATACTAATGAGGCTGGATTCGATGTATTCCAACAAGCTCTTAAAGACGATGCACTTAATTCAGGTCTTACTTTCGTTGCAGATTCTGGAAACAGATACATGCAAGGAGAAGGACAAAATATCACTTATAACTTTGCATTTGATGCAATGGTTACAAGAGAGACAGGTCGAGTTGAATTAATTCACTTGAAAGAACTTGATTTACCACAAACTAATTTAGAGTTTGGACAAAACATGAAATCTACTCCAGTATTTATGGTGTTTGATGTTTCTCCACTATCTGATGGTGCAATGGTAAACAACATCCGAGAAGTTCGTATGAAGGGTGCTCCTTCTATGACTTGGGGTTATATTGACGGAACTCGTTCCCACCTAGGCTTTGCTAAGTCTCAAGGAATGCAGTCTGCTAATAAATTCCCAGGATACGAAATCTGGATGAAAGATAGATGCGATGTATTTATCGAGGATTTATCAAGAACTGTACTTATTGAAGAAATTCCACAGTTCTAAAAACAGAATAGGTGACTTATTGCTAGCGTAATACTCACCCTTCACAGAGAAGTAGTCCCCTCACCCACACTGTCCCTCCTCAGAGGGGACAGGCTTCTCAATCAGAGTGACGAATTAAGTTTCTACCCATTCAATTGGATCACTCTACTAAGTAAAATAAAACCAAAAAGAATAATTAATTAAACTACATTATGGGTAAATTAGGAAAAATCTCTACGATTAAGAAAGAGTATAATAGCAGTCAACTACAGACCCTTCAAAGTGGTCTATCTAAACAAGGTATGACAAGGATTCCTGGAACAGGGGTATTTAAGTACCCTTACAAGGAATTAGATGGTAAGTACCGAACAGGTTTAGATCCTGAAGCTGGGTATATTAAAAGGATTCAAGATCCTCTTGAAAAAGAACTGGAGATAGAGAGAGTTACTGAGCTTAAAGATAAACTTCAAGCTGCTCTAGGAGATATAGATTTAGGACCAAGATCAAAGTTTTGGAACTACGGACTATCAAGTGGATCACAAGATCTCTTACATGTAAAAGCAATTAAACTTTTAGATGGAGATAATCTTTACGATTTAACTGTACCTATTCAAGAACTTTCTTTTTCATGGTTAAGAGTGCATCCAACTATTGCATCTTCTTACCAAGCATGGGAAAGAGGTGAGTTTCCAGCAGATACACAGTTTTATGTTGTAAATGATGAGATTGAAAGTCAAATAGTTTATAAAAAGAAACAACAAATTAATAAAGCTATCATTAAGTTCGATGGCATGAGTATGGAGAAGAAGAGAAAAGTTGCAAGACTACTCGGATTACCAGTTACATCAGATTCCAAAGAGGAAGTTGTTTATAATTTAGTTGATAACATGTTAAAACAATCTGAAGTTAAAAGTGGTTCTTTCAAAGGATTAAATCCTGTAGAAGTGTTTGGCAGATTTGCAGACATGAAAGATAATTTACTACATATTAAAGATTTAGTTAAACAAGCTATTCAACATTCTATCTATAGAATCAAACCGAGCGGTAAGATATACGAAGGAGAGTATGAAGTAGCAATGGATGAAGATGAATTAGTTAAGTATCTAATTGATGAAGATCACCAAGATGACTTACTAGTACTCGAAAAGAAATTAAAATCTAAGAAACTAGCTGCAGTATAAGTAGCTAGTTTTTTATAAAACTAGTTAAATATGATACCAGTCGATAGTTTATTATATAAGATTGATCAAAAACTAAATAAACTATCAACTAACGAGCATCAACAAATTGCACTAGAAGACAAAATCTTGAGTTTGAATGAAGCTCAGATTAAGTTGATAAAACAAAAAGTTGATGGTTTTCCAATTCCTAACAGGTTAGGTTTTGATGCGTTTAAAAAAAGGTATGAGGATTTACAAAACTTGGTTGTAGATTTTACAAATCAACCATTACAATTAGTAGAAACTAATACACAATTACATCAGTGGGATGCTGACCTTACACAACTCAAGCCTAAATACATGTTCTATGTAGATAGTTATTTGCTAGCTGATAAAGGAAGATGCAAAGATCGTAAGATTTGGATTAATAAAGATCTAAGTAAACATGGAGACATCTCCTTATTACTTAACAATGATCATTATAAACCAAGCTTTGAGTATCAGGAAACAATGAATTCATTGTCTTCTAATAGTCTAAGTGTCTATACGGACGGTACATTTACCCCCACAATGATATATATAATGTATATGAGATATCCTGTATATATAAATAAATCAGGATATATTATGTTAGATGGTACACCATCTACAGACGTAAATTGTGAACTAGAAGAATATCTAGAGGATGAAGTTGTAGATTTAACAGTTCAGAATCTAGCTATGTACACAGAGAATGCTGCTGCTGTACAAAGTGCACAATTTAGAATTCAAACAAATGAATAATTATTAACCCTTAAATATAAATTAAATTATGAGTACATTCGCATTAACCACGTTATTCGTGGTGCCAGTAGGTTCTACAATACCTAGCTCTGGTTCGAAATCTACCCAAGACTTGACCGCTGGTGAAGTTGGTTTTTTTAGCAATACATATGCAGCAGTTGATGCTTCAGATATTGCTGCTTCACCATATTTCTATGTCGCACAAGGTAGAGCAAATACTTATTTGCAAGGATCTAAAAGATCTGACAAAATTAAAGGATGCCCAACAGCTGGTGCATCTTGTAACTCTAACGTAACAGAATGGTATAAAGTTTCTGGTTGTGCAACTGCAGCTAATCAGATTACTGACATCACAGACTTCAAAGTACAATGTGGTGAAATACTAACTGTAACGCTTAGAGCTTTTTCAAATTATATTAATACGTTATACTTCAACGGATTTACACGTTCGGTAACTGTCCAAGCTCCATGTTGTGAGTGTGGTGGTGATGTATGTACTGATGTTGACACTAATGCATTAATCAATTCACTTATTGCTGCTTTTAACAAGAAAGCTCCTGGTAACAATCCAGACAATATTTCTTTCAGCAGTTTCTATACTTTTGAAAATGTAGGTGGAACTAAACTTAGAATCCACGGAAAACCATTAACACAATATGGTCAACCATGTGATATCGCTGCATTCCCATTTGAATATGACAGAATGTATTTTAATGCATTTGTATACGAAGGACCAGCTACTACTGCTGACTTTATCGTAGCTGATGCATGTAACATTGTTGCAACTTCTTCTATCATCCAAAATTCTACTTACCCTTCAGGATTATCTACTGAATGGAAGCAAGCAGAAATTAACTACTATAGCTACCAAGCTGGGTATTTAAAATCTCTTTATAGAATGGGTGGTTACAATGAGAACTTTGAGTCTTATGTAACTGATGGAGCTGTGTACGATAGCTACACAATCAGATTCAATGAATATGACAAAGCTGCTTACCAATGGGGTGATTATATCCACATGGACAATATTGTAATAATTGCTGTACCTAATGAAGATTCTTCTGCTGGACTATCTACAGCTGTATCTGCTGTCCTAGTGGCTGCTCTTGGAACTGTTGTTGATAATAATGTTTGTATTACAACTACAACTACAACCACTACTGCCTAATAAACAGAGTTACATAAAACAATACTAACCTATAATACCAGAGGTGAGAGGATTAAATACTCAATCCTCTGGTATTTTTTTTAAATAATTCTTATGTCAGCTATTTTACAGTTAGATATTATTGTTCCTCCTAGTTATAGTGTTAATTTATTAGCAGTTACTGATGCATCAGTGTATCCAGATGATCCACCGTTGGTCTCATCACCTACGATTGAAATAGAGATACCTGGATTTGGAACAAAAGTCTTACCTTTCAAACCTTTAGAAACAAATATTTTTGCGTCAGATACTTTAGGAATTACTGAAGCTGGATGCAAACAACCTATTCCAGATGGTATATACTATCTGAAATACTCTGTGGCACCTGCCTACAAGAATTATGTAGAAAAGACTATAATGCGTATTGATAAACTTCAACAAAAGTTTGACGATGCGTTTTTAAAGTTAAATATGATGGAGTGTGACAGTGCTCTGAGAACACAGTCTAACGTTACTTTAAATACAATTAACTTCTTTATTCAAGGGTCATTAGCTGCTGCTAATAACTGTGCTGAGAAAGAAGCTTTAAAACTATACAATCAAGCTAGTAATATGCTTGATACATTTATAAAATCAAATTGTGGTTGTACTGGAAACAACTACCAAATAAACTTTATTTAATTATGGCACAGTGTGCAGGATGTGGAGCAAAAGTGGGATGTGGCTGTAGACTTTCAAATGGTCTATGTGCTACCTGTAAAGCTAAGTTAGAAAAACAGCAAGGTAAAAAGTAAGACATATGATCTCACCAAGACTAACGAATTGTAAGGAGTGTGCAAACATTCCTGATCTATTACGAAAAATAGACTGTAAACTTGCAGAGCTAGGGAATAACTTATACAACAATATTGTATTTATGTTAAACAGACCCATAGCTGTTAGTGAGATTTCAGAACTGTTAGTCTATAAACGTATATTACAACATAGATTTTGTGACAGTCATTATGCAAAAGGTTGCAACAGTGTATCTACAGAAGACATTGCAAGTAAGGTAATACGTCTTACAGCTGGTTGTGTACCATTCTGTAACGAACCAACTGTATGTGAAATAACTACATGTGCAATCAAACCTTGTCCTAATCCAACAACAACTACAACTAGTACCTCTAGTACTACTAGTACTACTACAACTAGTACATCATCAACTACTACTACAACTAGTACAATCTATCCAGACTGTAGAGTGGAAGGATGTTTTACAACACCAACTACTACCACAACTAGTTCTACTAGTACAAGTACAAGTACAAGTACAACTAGTACAACTAGTACAACTAGTACAACTAGTACAAGTACGTCAAGCACAACAACAACTACCACTACCAATCCTATTACCACTACAACTACTACTACTCTAATAAAAGTCACAGGAAACTCATACTTTACTTTCTGGAGTGATGTTTCAGGTTCTATGGATGATACAATTTCAGTGACAGCACAAATAGCTAGTGTTACAGGTGTAAAGTGTCTAGTTTCACCTAGTTTAACAGCAGGATCAACAACAATCCAACTATCACAAGGTAATCAGGCTAATAAAGTTACTGTGTCAGCTGTTAGTGGAGACACTACAAGTAAGGCATATTTATGTCTTGTACCTGGTATGGAAGCTATACATCCTGCAATACCTGCAGGAACTTTTATTGCTACAGGATCAAATGTTATCACATTTAATCTTGTAGACATTAATGGAAGCCCTGTTGCAACAACAGCGGACATTCTCCAGGGACCTAATGGTATTATTACTTTTAATTTAACAGATGCTCAGAAAACTATTGATTACCAAAACCCATCTAATTTAAGAAACTTACTTCAAGATTTTTATGCAACAGGTGGAACTGAAGCAAGTGGAAATACAGACAGAGCTACTAACGGTAGTGATGAGTTTGAAGCTCGTGTATACTGGTGTCACAGTGGTGAAGAGAGACAAATTCAAATGCTCTCAAACAAAGGTTTTGGGGACACTATAGGCCCAACAGGATATTTTCCTGATGCAGATAATTTAGTAATTATGGCATTTGGTGATGAGTCAGGTATAGGATATAATATGGATGGTAAGTTCGGAAGTTCAGTACCTGCCTGGTCAACTCGAGCGAGTCAAACAAATTCAAGAATAGTAGATGATATATCAAGTGTAAGAACTTTTGTTACGAATATAGAAGCTGCAGCAGGAAACACTAATATATATAGAGCTAAGTTTTTCCATCCTGAAGCTACACCTATATATACAGATTCAACAATAAAACCTTTAGTTTCACCTGAAGGACTTCTTAATGCAGGAAATAATGGTGTAGCTGTAGTTGCAAGTATTGGTAATGTTCCTGCTAGTGCTTACAACAATTCTACAGATAATCTAATAAACTACCCAAGTGCAAGTCCTACAAGATTTGCATGGTCAGAGGATCTAGATAATAATCCTGCTAACCCAGAGCAGTACTGGTATGATGAAATAAGAAATACATTAATAAGCTTTGGATATGGAGTTTAGTAAAATCAAAAATTGTAGATAAAGATGACAATAATAATAACATTAAGTTTTGCAGGTGCAGATACAGGTCCTTTTGATCTATACTCGAACGTAGATGGGTTTACTACTCCATTTGAGACAGGTGTGACTAAAGCGGATCTATTGTCTGGGTATGAAACATCATTAGCCCCTGATGGAACTATAACTGTTAGACTGTTGGACTTAGGTGCATTGTGTACACCTAATACAACAGATATTTATTCTTGTGCTATACCAAATTGCGATTTTTCTGGATCTATTCTTTGTGATGTTACAACAACAACAACCACGTCATCATCAACAAGTACTACAACAAGTACTAATTATCCAGCATTCTCACCATGTACATGGTCAACTTATGGAGGTAACCCTGGAGAAATAGCTGTATATGACTTTAATACTAATTCCTCAAGTCCTGTGCTTGTACCTAATGACTTTACAACTACTGTAGGAATCAACAGACCTATCTGCTCTACAGAAGATAAGTTATGGTTGGCTAGTGTTACAACTGATAATACAGTGGCATACATTAGAGAGTGGGACATAGTTATATCTGGTCCTGTACCAACTTTATCTTATGTTAGAGAAATAACGATTGCTGTAAGTTCACTTAATTACAAAAGTATATGGGGAACTAAAATATCTACAATAGCTACAACCTCTGATAATAACACATTACTTGTAGGGTTTAGTGATAGATTTAATGGAAATGTTGCTATGGGTGTTTACGAATGGGACATTTCTACAGTTGGAGATATTGAATTAACTGAATCTAATAATAGTGATGAAGCCACTGTTAGCTTTGGTAATGCCTCTGGACACACAACAGAGCTTACAGGTATGTTTATTACTAATGATGGTGATGTTATTCTTTCTAGTAGATATTATGAAAACCAAAGTGATTTCAATGCCTCAAATCGAATTAAACAATATCCAGGTTTACCTTCTTCTGGTAGTTGGTCGCCAAATCCTCTCACTCCTATAATCAACTTACAGAATTCTGGTGTTCCTGAATTTACATCTACATGGACTGGTTCAACTAAAGCTATGCCTGTATGGGGTGTAAATGGATTAATACAAGTAATTCAACCAGAAACACTTGAAGTATATAACATAAGTCAAACAGCACCATATAATGCTACATTAGAAACTACAGTGGCTGACGATAGTGTTTGGATACATACATCAACTGGTTGTGCAAATGTTGGTATTAAATTAACAGATCCTGATTGTGAGGCTACTTGGATACCTGCACTAACTGAACGAGATGATAGAAATAACCTCTTCTACATTGGGCCTGTTACTTTTACATATCAGGGAATTCAGGTTACAGCTACTGCTGACGATAACTACTTAGCATTACTACCAGGAGATCCAGTTGGAGGTGTGCCTAATGGCGGATGTAGTGGATTATCTAATCCAGCTGCAACTAATAAGTTAAAAACTGTTCAAGGTAATGATTTTAATATTACTCTAACTTTTGAAAGTCCTATTAATAATCTTCCTATTAGAGCTGCTGTACTTAATACTCAACCTGACTTTAGTGCTGGGGACGTTTATGAAATTACTACAAATGCAGGAACACCTTCTATATCAATAAGTAATGGATGTAATGTACAAGTACAAGGAAATAGAATAGGTGGAGGTGTGCCAGATTACAATACAGAAGGTGATGGAGAGTTTATTGTAACAACTCCTACCAACTTTACTGTTATAACTATATCCGGTAATGCACCAACTGGGGGACCAATTCTGCTTGGTTGTGTCACTCCTCCTTTAAGTTGCTCAAGAATATTTACTCGTAACGTTACAGAGAGCTGTAGTGATGGAATATGTGCCCCTGAGAATTTGAAGGGAAGCTATAATAGAGTTTATTCACAAAATATTGTAACAAATACCATAGAGGAAATTGCTCTTCCAGGAGGTAGCTATTTCCAACTACCTAATTCAGATATTACTAATAATTATTTTATTGGTCAAGTTAACAATAAAGATGCAGAAGGAGATGCAATTTCACAATTTACAAGATGGAGTTATGATACCACATTACCAAGTGGTACACCTTCAAACTTTACATGGGAGGGTATACTTTATACTATAAATCAAAGTGAGTTACCTAATATATTTCCTCCTACTTACTTTGGAGTAAGTACGGTTAATGACAACTTAATGGTACTATCGTACGGTATCTCTTCCTTTGATGGAGGAGGTCAACAAGTGTTTGAAGCTGAATTTGTAGAGGGATCTACAACATTAGCAGTTACACTTAAATTCCTTATACCTGAACCATTTAATGGTTCTGGTGAACATGTGGTTACCCTTAAAGAAGATGGAACACCAAATAAATTTATAGCAGTCAAATCTGATTATGGAACTCAACCATATATACTTGCTCAGTTTGATTATGACACAGGTAATCTAGAAGTAGAGATTCCAGGACCAGTTGGTAATTGGAACAGTGGTGGAGACATGGCTGTAGTTGATGATTATTTATATGTAACTTTAGGTAGTAATACAGAAGGAGTTTTTAGATTTTATAGATTATATAGAGTTAATCTACAAACACATGTTTGGGAAGAAGTAGCAAACGAATCTGAATACTTTGGTGGAAGTTCAGGAAGTTTACCATTATGTAGAACAAATGATGGATTTGCTATAGTTGGTACAACTACCACTACTACAACAGATCCTGATATATCAACAACAACTACCACTACTACATCTACGCCTGGTGTAAGAACAATATTTACTAAATTTAGTGCAGGGTCAGTACCAGCATAACACATAGATATGAAAGGACTATTAACACAAGAAATAAAAGATAGAATATTAGAGTTGTCTCAGCAACTTCCTAATGTAACTAGTGTTGCTTGGGGAAGAAAAGTTGTTAATGGAACGTGGACAGGTGACTTTGCTATAGTTATAGCTGTAGAAAAAAAGAAGCCTCTTTCTGAGATTTCAATAAATGAACATATTCCATCACGTGTTATAGTATCTGGAAAAAGTATAAAAACAGATGTAATAGAAATAGCGAAGCATGAAGTTATAGGTACGTGTTCTACAACTTGTGGACAAACAAATAACACTTCACTAGCAAACAGACAGTTCTTTCAACATTTACAAGGTGGTATTTCTTTTTCTAGTAGAAATAATGGAACTAGTGTAGGTACTCTTGGAGGTGTAGTTATACATTCAGAAACAGGCTGTTCAGTTGGTTTAACAAATAATCACGTTACTATTCAAGATGCATTTTATACATCTGATAGAAGTGTTACTGGAGCTCTTGTAAATGAATATAGTCCAGTAGATTATGTATACCAACAAGGAGAAGGTGGAAGTGCATCCAAACCTGCAAGTTATAACTGTGGTGTAAGTTTACAGTATGTTCCTATTCATGCAAAGTCTACAGGTTTACTTAATCAGGTAGATGCAGCTATAATTTCTATTGATCCGACAAGATGGAATCCAACAATTGCATGGAATCAAGTAGGACTAGAGTCTATACTAGGTAGTAACCCACCACCGTTTGCTTCTACATTAGAAATAGATAATCTATTAGCTACAAACCCTCGTGTATATAGTACTGGAAGAACTACTGGACCTAAAGGTATTGTACCAGATTGTCCTATGTTAATTCAATCAATAGGTGCTACGCTTGAAAATATAGCTTATCCTAGTTCACAAGCAACTAGTGTAAATTGTAAGTTTACTGATGCTATTAGATTTATTAAACCTCCTCAAGAAGATCCTGATAATGCGAGTACAACAGAATATTGTTGTAATCCTATATATTCAGGAGATTCAGGATCATTCCTCCTCGCAGATATAAATGGAACTATCAAGATAATAGGACTATGTTATGCTGGTGGAGCTCAAGTGGTAGCTGGTTGTTATCTATATGGTTATGCCTGTAGAATAGATATGGTTGCAGAACAAATGGGTATACAGCAGTTTATTACTCCTGGTCCACTAGTAGATCCAGATACAATTGAGTATATAACTATAGATGGACAAAGTGACCAGAAAATAATATATTGTGAAAGTGAAGCGTACTGGCAAGTAGGATTTACAGGTTCACTAGAAGCTAATTGTGGTGGTAATACTACAACTACTACTAGTACTACTTTAACTCCTTCTAGTGGATGTAGCCAACCTTATGACTTTGATGCTCCAGAGGGATTCCCAGGAATTAGTACTGGAAATGGAACTAAAACATTAAGTAATGGGACTATCTTAACTTTGACATCATCAAGTGGTGATTGTGGTGCTACGTATGTTCCAGGTCCAGCTCCAGAACTTATTCCCAATAATGAAGGAATTGGAACTTGTGACTTGATTGGTTTCAGCAATAGGCAATATAATAATAAAGGGCGTTATGCATTAGGTAGTGGATCTTGTTCTTCATCCACAATGTCATTTGATAACTCAATATCGTCTATAGCATTTTTCTGTACTGGTATAGGGTATTATCCTAATCCAGGAATATATGAAACAGTAAGAGTAACAGCTGACGTAGATCTTAATATAGAATTTATACAGGTGTGTAGAGAAAATGCTGATAGTTTTATAGTTTCTAATGAGACAGATGGTAGTGTGATATTTAAAGGAAGGCTTTATGCAGGAGATATAGGAAATCGTGGTTTATTTAATATATTCCCTAAAAACAATGGTGATAGAATTAATGAACTAACATTTACACATATAGGAGCTAGGTTAGCAGGTTGTATTCTTGATTTTTATCTATGTCCAGATGATCAAAATACAACTACTACAACCACAACTACTGTAGCACCTACTACTACTACAACCACAACTGTAGCTCCTACTACTACAACTACAACAACTACTGTAGCTCCTACAACTACAACAACCACAACCTTACCTGTTTTCCTTTGTACAGATCCACTACTAACAGTATCTTTACCTGATGGAATTGTAGGAGATCCACTGAATGGAAGTGTTGTATATGATGGACTCAATCTAGCTATAACTAGTTACAATTATAGTGGGGGTATTACAACTGTATATATTGCTGGAACAGTTTCTTATACGCTTGCATTTATTGTTCCTTCAGGATATAGTAACTCAGGATCTGGTACTGGTTGTGCTGTTGCAGCAACTGGTACAACACCAACAACTACAACTACAACAACTGTTGCTCCTACTACCACTACTACAACTACAGTGGCACCAACAACAACTACAACCACAACGGTAACACCTACTACAACTACAACAACAACTCTTGCACCATTAGTTGGATGTCTAGAGTTTGACTATTTAACTACTACAGATAATAGCTTCTGGTATACAGACCCACCAAGTCCTGTAGGTGTGAATACCCCCTCTCTATATGCTCGATCATCTTTCGTTGGACCAACTACAAACACAACAAGTTATACCAACTGGTCTCAAGTTCCAAATACCAACTATGATGTAGTATTTAATATAGGAGGAGTAGACTATACAGCAGTGTATCAACTTGTTGATGTTGGAGTTGGAGCAGTTACTGTTCCTTATGGTAAAGTTAGCAGTAACGCTTCTTCAGGTCCGTTATCATCTACAAATGCATTCCAATTTTCAAAGATAGATGCAAATGGTAATGACTTATCATCAATACTTTCTACCTTTGATCATACAACTGGAGATAGTTATAAAGTTACTGCATTTGGAGATTGTACAACACCAACAACAACAACAACTACAACTGTAGCACCTACAACAACAACAACTACAACTGTTGCTCCAACAACAACTACTACAACAACTGTAGCACCCACGACAACTACAACAACTACTGTAGCACCAACAACTACAACTACCACCACTGTAGCACCTACGACAACAACAACTACCACCACTGCAGTACCAACAACTACAACAACTACCACTGCTGATCCTAAACAGTATGCATTTAATTGGGTGTTTAGTGGTAAGAGTAATCCAAGTGGAGCAGGTCTATTTGAGAGTGCGAATCTTAAGATATTAGTTAATAGCGTAGCAGTTGTAAATTCTGTTATAAACAAAACTAATACATCAGACGGTGGCACAATAATGACAGCAATAGGTGACGTTATTAGTGCAACAATGACAACTGAAAATTTAACAAGCGATACTCTTTTTGTTGAACACAAACTATTTACTAGTGTAGCACCTACTACACCTACAATTCAAAAAAGTCTTGTATCTGCATCTAGTGACTATACATATGTATTTAACAACTGGACTCAAACAGGTGTAAGTAATAGTGTTTGGAATTATGATACTATTAGTACTGCAACTACACCTGCAAGTCTTATAATAGACTTTGATGACACTGGAGACGGAACTAACTTTGTAACTCTTGACGGTGAAAACGGCCAGTTTTCGGAGACTTATCTTGCTGATCCAAGCAGTAATGGAACTTACAACTTTACTTTAGTAAACGGAGAGAATTATGACCTACTAGCAACTTATAAATCACTTAACCCAGGACAAAATGACACTTTAACAGTAAGTGGTCTTCAAGTTAGTGGATTTACTAGTTTTAGTGATGTCGCTACTGGAGCTGCTCAAACAGTAATAGGTCCAGTAGCTGGAAACTTTACAGTAACAGGAACAGGTGCTATTTCTCTAAACGCAACACAAACATCACCATAGTGTGATAAACAAATAAATAAAATTATGTCAACACAAAATTGCTCAAATTGTTATAACGGATGTACTGAAATTACTTCAGACAAGTGCGTTAAATATACAGGTGTAGACGTTCCTATACTAGGAATAAAGAATGGAGACTCCCTATCATTTGTGGAGCAAGCTCTTATTACCTTTTTAGGATCTACACTAGACGGAACAGGTATAACACCTGTAGTTCCCCCATCAGATATATGCCCTGCAGTGCAGGCTAATCTAGATGACTGTAACCCATTAACTTTAAATAACTACCTAGTAGGTATAATCAAAACTATCTGTAAATTACAGGAAGAAGTAAGTGAGATAGAAGGTGGTTCAGGATCAAGAGTTGTAAACTATGATGTAGGCTGTGTATCTGGAGTAACAGATACTACAAGCACATCAGATGTATTACAACAAACTATAAATAAGTTGTGTGAAGTTGAGCAGTCACTGAACACTTTTATTACTGATGTTACAAACAACTACGTACAAATTGTTGATATTAATACGTATATAGAAAACTATTTAAACACTAATCCTCAGCAACAGCTTATTAGTAATCGAATGGTTCCATTTTCTGCACAGCCATACTTTGGAGACTTAACACCATTTGATGCATCAGGTGCAGGAATAGGTATTTGGGATAGAATATTTCTATGTAATGGAAACAATGGTACACCAGATATGAGAGGAAGAGTAGCTGTTGGAGCTACTGATATGCCAGGTCAAAGTATGGATAACATAGTTGATCCGTCTGTTAGTGGAAATCCTACATATAACCTAAATGACCTTACTGGAACAAATCAAGTTGTATTAACAACAGCACAAATACCTTCACATACACACACTAATACTGTAGCAGCTTCACTTAGTCCAGCTTCTCACAGCCACCTTGTTGCAAGTATGGGAAGTTCAAATGAAACAGATCCTCCTACAAGCAGTAACTATATTCGCCAGGCAAAAGGCACAGGTGGTAACTTAGGATATGCACTTAGAGGAACAAGTACTACATCTACTGTAGGAAAAACTACTGATGTTAGTCAAACTGTAGCTACAACTGTTACAATAAATCCTACTGGTGGAGGGTTACCACATAATAATTATCAACCTGGAATTGGATCATATTATATAATTTACATACCTTAATACTAAAAACAATGGCATACTTACCCACTAATCCTTGTTGTACAAATATAGCAGTGAACACTACTTGTGGTTGTTCTACTTCTGTAAGTAATGATCCATGTCAAACTGGAATACATTATTCAAAATCTATTACATACAATGGACCAATATTACCTTGTTCTAATGTAGAACCTTGTGATGATTTAAACGTTGCTTTGTCTAAAATTGACGAACTTCTTTGTATATTGAAGACTCAACAAGCAACTAATACATCAGATATTTCTGCTATAAAAGAGCAAGTTATAAATATAAATAACACACTAAATACTTGTTGCGGATCATAATGGAAGCATTTATTAAACTAACAACTGCAGGAAACAATACTGGACCCTTCGATCTGTTCTCAGATGTAGATGGGTTCACTGCTGCTTTTGAAACTGGTGTAACTAAAGTTAATTTATTAGCTGGCTATACTAGTACTGTAGTTCCTGATTTTACTACTATAATAAGAGTAACGTCAGATTCATTATGTGAAAATAGTTTTGATATTGTATTAGAACAAACTACAACTACCACAACAACAACAACACCATAAGATATGTTGATACAAATAAACATAACCATACCCCCAGGAGGCTCTGCTGGACCTTTTGATTTATACTCAGATGCAAATGGATATACTACTCCATTTCAAACACAAGTTCCTGCTTTAACTTTAACTAATGGATATGTTATTGAACTTCCTACAGGAGCAACTATTATAAGAGTCTGCTCTGTTGGTACATGTGATAATTGTATTGACCTACCAACTAATTGTCCTACAACAACTACAACAAGTAGTTCTAGTACGTCAACTACTACAAGTACTTCAACATCTACATCAACCACTACAACACAACAGCCTCCTAACAGACTTAACTGGGAGCTTATAACTAATACTCCAAATTCTTTAATTGCACCAGAACCACAGAGCAGCAACTTAAAAATAGATGTTAATGGAAATAATGTTGTAGATGCAACTATTACAGGTAATGCATCTTCACAAAGTGGAACTATTCAAATCTTACCAGGAGATGTAGTTTCTGCTACAATAGATAGTAACAGAACAGGAGTTTACAATTTTATCAATACAATTCAAAAAGACGGAATACTATATCAAGGACAGGATATATGTACTTTCTGTACTGATAATTTTGTAACTGCCCTAAGTCCTAATTATACTGGAGCAGGGGTTGATGTAGACTTCTCCTTTATAGCTGACACTTATAAAGAAGTTACAACAACAACTACTAGTTCTACTAGTTCTACTAGCACTACAACCAGTACCAGCTCTTCTTCAACAACAACTACTACTACTACATGTGATTGTTCCTTAAATAATCCTACTATAACACTTACTGGTACTACAACAACTCAAATTCCACTTACGACAACTACTACTACAAAATCTAGTCCATCTCTTGCAGCTGGTATAAGATCAATAACTAGTAGTTCAAATCTAAATATTGGTTTATGTAGTGCTGACCTTGCTGCATTCCTATGGAAAAATGGATCACTTGTTGAACCACAAATAAATGATTTTACATATGATGTAATATTTCCAGCATCTCAAACATTTAACGGAGACAACAAATGGTACAGGTTTCAACTGTCTCTATCTACACCCAATCCAGGAAGTTGGCTTATAAAAATTGATACAAATGGACGTATTACTAACGTTGAGGATTGTCCAGATCCATAAAACAAAATTATAAAATGGCAACACTAACAATAAAACTAGAATCCGCAGGCAGTTGTTCAGGACCAGTTGATCTATATTCAAATGCAAATTTTTATACAACGCCCTTTGCTACGAATGTTTCTATAACTATTCTAACAAGTACATTAGGTTATAACATATCTACAAGTCTTGTTCCTACTGGAACTACTATTGTGAGAATAAAAAATAATAATGCTAACTGTGATAATTATGTTGAAGCATCAATTGTTTCACAGTATACATCTGGATTTGGACTTTTTGGTGCTCCAGCACCTCATAATAATGCTACAGATGCATGTTCAGATATATCTACAACACCGGTAACTGAGTACTGGCACAATGGTGATAGTTTTAATTATATTCCACCTGTTGGGTCTTTTTTATATGATGATCCAGACCCAGCAACAGCAAGTCTATTAGCATTGGATGCAGGGTGGTATAAAATAGGACCGAGTACAACTAACACAAGTGTAGCAGCAGTTCAGATAGCTTTAAATGGATATGAAGTTTTATGTTGTACTACTCTTTGTAGTCCTTCTGTATCCTAAAAAAATATAAAATGGCAATACTAATACAAGCTAGTAACATAGGAGCAGATGCTGGACCTTTTAACTTGTTTTCTCAGGTTGATGGTTTTACTGAAGCTTTTGAAATAGATGTAACAAGTAATCAACTACTTGCAGGATTTGTTTCATATAACGTTCCTTTTGGAACTGCTGTAGTTAGAATTATATCTAATAGTCCTGACTGTAATACTTATATAGATAAAGAACTAGACGCAGCTCCAAATTGTCCAAATAATGTCACTGTCTTTCAGGTTTGTAATGAAAACGCATCCAGGGATGACAATTTTGATGTATTTCTAAATGGGAGCTTAATAGGGAATTTAGATCTAAATCAAGATGCTCAAGTAGGATCGATATTTATTGCTAGCAATACACCGTTAGTGATAACTGAACCAGACTTTCCTTGTCCCTTGAGCAACATGCAGTTGTTCTTTTTTGATCCAGATATAATAACTCTAAGAAACACTGTACAAATGATAAACACACAAAATAATGGAAACGATAATCAAGGTACATTATCAATACGCAACTACGAGATATCAGGGAATACATTAATAAACCCATGTGTTATTGAAGATCTTGAGTGGGTAGGATCGTCTGGAGTAGACTTTGAGTTTTCATGGATCTATGACGCATGTTGTGGAAGTGATGTTGAGATAGAATAAAAAGTTCTCTTTTGTTGGTTTTAGAGAACTTCTCCCAGGGGCAAAACGCCCCTAGGGAGTTTTATATATAACCAAATTAGTTATAAAGAATAACTCTCATGGTTAAGTTTTTTATGTTAAGTTAAATAATTTATCTATCTTTGAGATATTTTCTAATTAAATACGATACATATGTCTGAGAATCAGAGTCTTCTTAATCAACTTAAAGAGTTGTTAACAAGAAAAAGAAGTGAAGAGTGGTATGCAGAAAAGCTAAACGTTACAGTTAATGAAGTAAAAGAGCTGAAAAAGGAACTAAAAGGAAAGAAATATGACGACAGTAATAAATTTCTAGATGGGGCAACAAACAGTAAACAGCTTGAGGAAGCAGTAAGAAAAGTTAGCAATGAACAGGGCACAATTGAAAGTACAATAACTCTAGACTTCGAACCAAAAAGTGATATAGAGTTAGCACAATTACACAAGATAGATCTAGAAAAGTATATAATTACTAACTATTGGTCTAAAGTTCTTCCCACTGGGAAGTTTACATCTTCAATCTTTTCTAAAAGAAAAGGTCCAAAAGATTATACAGCTGATGACTTCAGCAAGTTCCTAGAGAATTATAAGTCAAACTACATTCCTATTCCTGCTCCTCAGATGGAGCTGAAACCTCTGGTAGATATTGAGTTATCTTTATCAGATTACCACTTAGCTAAAAGATATGTTGATGGAGATAATGATCCACAAACTAGGGCTAATAGATTTGTAAAAATAGCAGAAGCTTTAACTCATAAAGTTAGATCTATTTACAATATAAATAAAGTAGTGTTTCCTATATCTAATGATTTCTTTCATACAGATAATTATCAGAACACTACAACTAATGGTACTCCTCAAGATATAATATTAGATTATGCGTCAGAGTACGAGATGGGATTTGATCTTTTAGTAGATACTATTAAAATGTTAAAGACTAATTCTAAACATGTTGAGGTTATTTTAGTACAAGGTAATCACGATAGAACTAAATCATATTACTTAGCCCATGCGTTAGACATATATTTTAAGGAAGATAAGAATATATCTTTTGTAAGAGAAGAAGGTTTAGTAAAAGCTACTGTAGTAGGTAATACGTTTATTGGCTTCCATCATGGTAATTGTAAAATTGATGCATTACCATTATTGTTTGCAACGCATCCAAAATATAGTAAGTGGTTTGGTGATGCTACATATAGAGAAGTTCATACAGGTGATAAACATCACTATATGGCCAAAGAGATAAAAGGAGTTAGGATACAACAAATGCCTAGTTTATCTGGAACAGATAGGTGGCATAAAGATAATAATTTTGTACATAGTGTACGAGCTGCCTTAGCTTTAGTTTACGATAGTAAAGTTGGCAAGGTTGCTGAATTTGAAGAAAGAATATAATTATGGCAACAAAGTATGGAAAGCCTACACCAGGCAAGAATGTAAAAGCTCCCAAGGTGCGTCCTTATAATATGAAAAAGAATTATATGAGAGAGGCTGACCAAGAGGGAGGAATAAAAGGCTTCGGTAATTATAAAAAATAAAACAATGGCAACATTAAGAAAATTGGTTTCGGATGTGAGAGGTACACATAAGATTTTATCAACAGATGCTTTGATAACAGATAGAGTTATTGCTTCTGAGATAAGAAACACATCTCAAATGTTGATAAAAAGAGAAACCAATTTAAGAAAACTATGGGCTAGTGATACATTATATACCACTATTCCTTGTCTAGAGATGAAAGAAGTTCCCATCTCAGAATGTTGTGAGTATGCAGACGAGTGTAATGTATCCAGAACTGCACATAAACTACCTAGAATATCGGAAGGTAACTACCAATATGTAATACAGGGTGTATATTCTGTAGATGCTATGGGAGGAAGAGGAACTAAATTAAAGGAGATAACTATAAATAGATATTTGAATTTATTGAAACTACCAATAGTAAAAAATGATTATTACTTCTGGATATCTAATGGATACTTATATGTAAACAATCCTTTACTAAAAGCAATCAGACTATCTGCATTTTTTGAAGAAGATGTACCTAGTGAAATTATGTATCCAGATTGTGATTGTGGTGGTGTGGATGTTACAGATGAAGAATATTGTAAAAACCCTTTGGATAAAGAGTATGCTCTACCAGGTTATTTAGAGTCTTCAGCTTTAGGATTAGTATCACAAAAACTCTTAGCTACATATTTCCAAATTAAAACCGACATGAGTAACGAAGGCATAGATGGACAAGCTCCAAATGCCCAACCAACTCAGTAATAAATTATATATGTCAAGAGTAGCAGTTGACTGGCGAAGTGCAAGTAAAAAGAATTACGAGGACTTCTGTAAGAAGCACCCTTTAATATCTCTAACTTTTGATGAGTGGAGAAATATCCTGTATGGTTTCAATGAGTCATTCAAACACTATATTTTAGAAACAGGAGAGAAAGAAAAGCTTCCAACTGGTTTTGGAGAGTTTTCAATTAATAAGAAGAAAAGAAGAAAAACTAAAGACATCAATGGAAAGGAGTTTGTAAATCTTCCTATTGATTGGCAGAAGACACGAAAGAAAGGAAAAGTTGTATATAACTTTAACTATCATACAGAAGGTTATTTTTTTGGTTGGATGTGGTTTAAATCTACAGCAAGATTTAGAAACTCAGACTTATGGTATTTTAAACCATCTAGAAGAACTTCCAGAGACCTTTCTCATTATATAAAAGCAGATCCTAAATATCAACAGACCTATCACGAATGGAAAAAATAAGTTATGTCATACTATTATAAATACGATTTTGTATCCCCAGAACCACTATACGCTACAGTAAAAGAAGAGCTTAAAAGTTACTTCGATACTGGTGCTGTAGATGATTTACTATTTCCTACATACTTAGATAAGTGTCTTAGGAAAATGGGAAGAACAACATATAAGATTACTACAGAGGCTCTATTTATAGAAGACTTTGAAGCAAGGTTACCAGACAACTTTCATGCTGTGAGAGAAGCTTGGATGTGTGCAGTTATTCCAGGAAACCCTTATCCTGCAGCATCTTCTTTTTATAGTCAGGCTGCAAATGCTACAACTATTCAAATTGCTCCTTTAACTATTGGTGGTACTCCCTGTAATAATCCTGATTGTCAACATCCTAGTTGCGATGGGACATGTATGCCTGAGATAGTACAAGCTGTATATAAAACAAACAGTGAAATACCTAGAGCATATAGAAGAACATACCTACTTAAACCAGGTAACATCTCAGCTAGAAAGAGTTGTAATTTAGCATATACAGATTCTTGGGACCAATACAATCAGTTAGCTTTATCAGGACGTGAGTTCACTCCAGGATCTTCTTCTTACGATTCTTTTGATGTAAGAGACAATAAGTTTGTTACTAACTTTAGAAAAGGAGTAGTTCATTTAGTATTCTATTCTACAGACTATGACAAGATAGGAAATCAATTGATTCCAGATAATTATCGTGTAAGAGAATATATAGAATCGTTTATTAAGTTTAAGGTATTTGAAACTCTAACAAATCAGACGAATGATGAAACATTTAATCAACTACAACAAAAACTAGTTTATTATAAACAAATGTCTGATGAGTCTTGGATTATGGCAGAAACAGAACTTAAGAAAGAAACAGTATATCAAAAACAAAGAAGAGTTATTACTGATCTCAATCGTAATAATATGTATGAATTACCTGATGCAAAATCTCAAGTTTCAGGAAGATATTCAAACAGATATGGATATGGTTTGTGGAAAGGTAACGGTAGGAGTTAACAAATAGCATATGGCTACTAGAAAAGAAATGGAAGACGCAAAAGCTAAAAAAGCTGCTGCTGCTCAAAAAGATGACAAAGCTCAGAAAGGCCAAGTTAGACTTGAATATAATCAAGCTACTACTGGTCTTAACATGGATAGCACTATCAATCAAGTAAAGACAGGAAGTCTTACCTATGCATTGAATGCTACTATAGAGAACTTTGATTCTAGTTCAGTCAACTATCAAAATGAACCTGGTAATGAGCCTTGTTTAAGTTTTCCTGATGGGTACGAACTCATTGGAAAATATACAATTCCAGAGAAAAAGAAAAACATATTCTTTCTAACAAACCCTTTAACTGGTGATAGTGAAATTGGCTTCATGTTTAATAATGATTGTCAATATCAAACATTAGTAAATGCTCCTTGTTTAAACTTTAGTATAGATTATCCTATACATAAAGTAGTGCATAGAATAACAAATTGCAGTACAGAGATATACTGGACAGATGGATTTAATGCTAGGAGATATTTAGATATAGATAACATTCCATATGTTATTGATCCTAACTCAGACCCTGGATGTGATCCTGTATATACTGATCAATTGGATTGTAATCAACTTAAGATACAACCTAATTTCGACATACCTTTTTTAGAAGTAAACGATATACTAAACGTAGGCTCACTGGTTGCTGGAACATATCAATTTGCTGTACAGTATTCAGATGCAGCTGGTAGCGATCTTACTTCTTACTATTCAGTTACTAACCCTACACCTATTGCTGATCCGTTAAACACAACAGTAAACTTTAACTATCCAGTAGGTAAATCAATAGAAGTAAGAGTATCAAACCTGGACTTATCAGGACAATATAACTACTTCAATTTAGCAGTAATAAAAACTATTAATGATATAACCTCTGTAGAGTTAGTAGGTACATATAACATTACTGAAGATCAACAGATAATTACATATACTGGTGCAGATGCAAATCCTATACAATTATCTATTGCAGATATTTTTGAGAAGTATCCATATTATGATGTAGCCAAGGATATAACTTCTGCACAAGACACACTGATATGGAGTGACTTAGCTTCTGTAGATAGAATTAATTATCAGAATATTGCTAGTCAAATAACATTACAATGGGAAACACATAGACTCCCACCTGGAGAAGACTATAGTGATGAATTGAATGCTACTAATTATCGTGGATACATGCGTGATGAAGTGTATGCATTTGAAATAGTATTTCTTTTAAGAAATGGAAAACAGACAGACTCATTTCACATACCAGGCCCACTTAATCTAAACCCTCAACCGGATGTTGCTAATACCAATGATGACTTTATTGGAGAACCTGATTACTTTGAAAGTGGTATTGGTTATAGTCCTTATTGGAAGATATATAACAATGCTACAAACTTAGGATTTTCACCTGAGTATAATGGAGATGCTAATTATAAAGGACCTTTTGAATACGGAAACTTTGCATACTGGGAATCTACTGAAAAGTATCCATGTAATACTGAGTTGTGGGGAAGCCTTGCAGATACACCTATACGACATCATAAGTTTCCAGATGTATTAGTAAGTGCTATTGTAGAAAATCCACAGATTGTTTATGAAGGTACTAGTATTGTACCCACGATGCAAGACTCTGATGCTATCTATCCTATAGGAGTTAAGATTAACAATACTCAAATAACAGGACTAATAGCAGCTTCTAAGCTTACTCAAGAACAGAAAGATGATATTGTAGCATTTAAAATAGTAAGAGGGGACCGTGGTACAAACAAATCAGTAATAGCAAAAGGTATTCTTAGAAATGTAGGTAAATATTCTAGACAAGATCAAGAGTACTACTATCCTAACTATCCATATAATCAAGTATCTGGAGAAGACTCTTTTTTACAGGAAAACAACAATGCTTGGAATATTGATTCTAAACCATGGTTAATATATTATTCAGATCAAGATACAAGACAAATCTTTCCAGGGTTTAACATAGAGATTTCTGTACAGGAAGATGAAGGTGTGTTTCAGTATGTAAGTATTGACAACGGTAGACCAACACAAAGAAAAATCCAGCCTAATTGTATTGTAGAAGTGTGTTCTCTTACTAGACCAGTTGCACTAAAGGGAGTAATGACTATAGGACCAGCAGACTTTGATGTGTGGCGAGGGGATCATGGAAGGGGGCTCTTTGGTATATTGTCTGGGTGGGCAATCGAATGGCAAAATCCATTTAATAATTTTAATTTTGACGGAACAGTTTACAACAAAAGGTTTCTTAATGCCACTGGTTGGTTTGGTAGAGAAACTTGTACTGTTATTACTAATATTGATCCAGAACTTAGTCCTCCAATAGGCGGAACTACCACTATAAGTGGAAGTGGTCATATTAATAAACCAGGCATTACAGATACAGGAGGTTGTTGTGAGAAACCTAGAATTGATTTAAATGCAATAAGAGCAGGTAATTGTTTTGGAGAACCGTTACCAGATTCAACTGATGAGTTTAATTATAGTGATCCAATAATCGAATATCCTCCTGGGAGTTTTGATCCTAATTATCCTTGTCAAACTGATAGTGCTGGTACAGCTTGTGACTCATGTATAAAAACAGAAAACCCAGAAGAACTTACACCTTGGCCAGCCCCTGCTTTTGGGCAACCTACAAATCCTCTACCATCGATTGATAGTATTACAAACTTTCCTCCACCTACAAATTCAAAAAATACTTTTACTCCTGCTACAAATATTAATAACAATGGTGGTGGCGACTTGAGTGGTACTGACAGTAGATGGAGCAGAAGATCTTGTTTAAGATGTAACAGAGATATTCCTATTACTCCATTAGATGATTCAGACTATGAAGAAGTAAAAGATATTTTATCTAAACAAATATTCAACTCTCCTGATACGTCATTTGGTCAACCTTTTCTAGGTAGCGTACTTAAGTTAGAAAGTGTAATGTTTGGAGCAGGAAAGGCTCACTTTGTAGAAGTTAAAGACAATGCTAAGTACAAACTTCTAAGTAAAGAAGCTCAAGAAGATGCGTTAAACAGTGCTGAGAGAGTGGCTTCTATGGGTTCAGGATTTAATGCTGGTATAATGTTTACAGTATACCAATCCTATCTTACTATATATATAAATGGTATTACAAGAAGGAATTATGCAATGTCTTTCAACTCAAGAGCAAACTATGATTATCATTTTCCTATCAACAATAATACGAAAGGTGGTATCAAACAAAGAGAAATAGAACTTACAAGATACCTTATACCAGGTGTACAATCTTTTAATAATAACCAGTCGCCTATAAATAACTGGAACAGAGAATCTTCTGTATTTATTGATACTAAGATTGATGATAATATATTAGCATTACCTCTACCACAAAATACAAATAGTTTAATAGGTACAGACGGTGAACCAAGTATAATAGAATATTCAAGGTTTAACATAGGAGAGTCTGGAGCATGTGATACTCCTGAAAAAGAGCAAGGTACAAAAGTTGTTTCCTACTATGCTTCTATGAAGAATATTATTCCTAATCAATGGGGTCAGTTAAACTCATTTCAAAGAATTGACACTGGTTATCAAAAACTTGTTACAGCTTCAGGAACAGATACAATATTTGGTGGAGACATATTTATATCTAGATTTGCTTTTAAAACCAAACTACCATTCTTTATAGATAATAGAGTGGAAGCACCAGATGATTCAGATATATTCTTTGATGAGTTAGGTAATGTTGCTTATCCTAAATACTGGCATTCGGCAAGATCTATATTAGATAATTATCAAGTAACTTCAGGTAATAATGCTCCTCAAAACATGTTCAACCTTATCTCTACTAAGGCTCACAATTTAGACTGTCCTAGTGATCCTTCTGTTTACACTTCAGGTTCAGACAACCCCATAGCAGGAACTTACAGATCATTTTATAATGGATATATGTATCTATGGGCATATGGTATTCCTAATTTCTATTGTGAGAGTGTATATAATACAGACTTAAGGCAAGCATTTAATACAAAAGAAGGAGACTTCTGGCCTCATGTAAGTTCAGGTATTCCTGATGACTGGTTACAAGAAACAAATGTACCAATTGCTCAAGATAATACGTATTACTATAATGTAACATTCTCTAAACAGAACAAAGAAAATGTATTTAGTCAACTGCCTCCAGATTGGATAGCTGAATGTTATACATTCTTTCCATTCAGAGCAATTTATTCAGATACACAAGGGGACAGTGCGGATAATAGAGTAAACAACTGGTTAGTATATAGAGCTCTTTCTTACCATGACTTCCCACAAAACTACGGTAATCTAACATCTCTAGATGGAATGATGGATAAGGCTGTATTGGCAAGGTTTGAAAATAAAGCTTTACTATATAACAAGTTACTAACTATTGATACCAGTAATCCTCAAGCAGCATATATAGGTAATCCTAGATTGTTTGATGGAGCACCTCCTATAGATTTTGCAGAGACAGATTTGGGATATGTAGGTTCTCAAAATAAGTTCTTACTAAAAGTTCCATACGGAGCAGTTACTGCAGATGCAAAAAGAGGTCAGATATTCTTAATGGCTGGGTCAAAAGTTATAGACATGACTAAGTTTGGATCAGGTGTAAATAGATTTATGACAAGTCATTTACCTTTTGAGATTCTAGAATACTTCCCAGATGTTTATACAGACAATCATTTTAATGGCATTGGATTACACGGTGTATATGATAATAGGTTTGATAGAGTAATTATTACTAAGTTAGACTATATTCCTATTAACGATGATGTAAAGTATGATTCTGTAAATAAGAAGTTTTATGTAACGGTAGGAGAAACAGAACAAGAACAAGAAGTATACTTATTTGATAGAGAGTATTTCTGTAACAAATCTTGGACTATGTCTTTTGACTTTAGTACTAGAAGTTGGATATCTTTTCATTCCTATCTACCTAATTTCTACATTGGTGAAAACAACTTTTACTATTCTGGTATAAATAACTGTTGTACACAATTTACAGCAGTGTTAGAAACTCCTGATAGATCTGAAATAGGGGAAGAGACTCCACAGCTGGAGGGATGGTTTGGAGAGGTAGAACCTGAAGAACTTATAACAACTACTACCACAACTTCATCTGATCCTTTATTTACTACTACAACTACTACAGGATATGTTCCTGATTGTGATCTTGATATATCAATATTAGAAGAAATAAATTGTAACATAGATGGTGTAGGATATATTACTGTTCCTAGTCCTACTACTACAACAATATGTAACAGACCTGATGGGTTAGGTACAGATCTATTTACTGAGGGTTATATGATTAAAGGTGGATCACCTATATTAGGAAAAGATAGTTCTGCAAATGCATGTGCTGTAGCAGCAAGTTTAAAAAATGCTGCACTGGTTGATTTTGATGGTCAACCTGATCCTTCTAGTGAAATAGGTGCCATAGATTTTCCTTTCCAGTATACACAAAGTAGTGATACTGAATTTGGAATAACTACAATTACGTATATGGGAACTGATGGTGATTGTACATTTGTTTCTGATGGGTGGTATACGAGAGCATCTGATGGATATAGTACAGCATATTATGTAAACGCTGGTTCAATTCTTGAAGAACAAGATTGTGATTGTTCAACATTAACAACTACAACAACAGCATTTACCGGAACATTGGACGAGTGTTGTGGTTTTATATACAACGATGATTTAGGGAATGCATTAGTCTCAAATCAAAATCAAGGAACACAAGAAGGAGAGAACTATTGGAAAACCCTGTACATTCCTGGATACAGTTCTGGTAAGTTGGCCGTTGGACCAAATACATTGTATGCATGGGATGGATCTGTATTTAAGAAGTGGAATATAAATACAACGAACTGGGATGCGGAACCAGAACCTGATGTGACTGTATCTGGATTTGCTACAACTGCTGGAGTAGTAGTCAAAGATGATAATACACTAATTGCATTAGAGACATCTTTAGGTAATGTAGTAGAGATAGATACAACAACAGGAGCAACAACAGTTAAGTTTGCTTTACCTCTTGGTTATATATTTACAACTAATTTACTTTATACTACATCTGGAAAACTAATAACAATAGGAGATGATGGAGCAGGAACATTCCACTATTTCCAATGGGATTATGATAATGCAGTTATACCTCCAGAAGTAGATATAACTATTACATCTTCTGAGTTTGTCGGTCCTGTTAGAGCAATCTATGAATGTAATTGTGATGTTATAATTATTAGTGATGGAAACACAGTTAATCAAGCAATGTTTCAATTAACTACTCTGTCTCCATTTGATATTATATATATTGGTCCTGCCACAAATGAGTCAGGAGATGATAAGATTTGGGATGCATATAGTATCACAAACATAACCCAGCAACAATCTTGTATAAGTCCGGCTGGTGGAATAACTACTAGTACAACAAGTACTACTGAGTTCACTACAACAACAAGTACAACATCAATATACCCATGTTATAAGTGGGAAGTAACAGGACCTATTGTAGTATGGTATGATGACTGTAGTGGACTTCCTCAAAGTTTATCAGTTCCTAGTGGTTCGACACAACAGTACTGTACAAAGGAAAGTTCTGGTGCAGAAGGAACATTAATAGGACCTTGTGATATATAAGTATGAAAACAATAAGTATAAAAATAACATCTGCTAGTCCTAACGTAGGACCGTTTACAATCACTGATGACTTAGGTAATACTATAGTTACAGGCGTATCTTTGTTTACATTAATAACAGGTGTGTCTTATGATGTACAAAATGCAGTGAAAGTTATTACGCTAACCTCAACAGGGGACTGCGAGTTTGAAAAATCTTTTGATGTACAAGGAAAGATAAATGGCTTTGATTATAGAAATTCTAAATTTGTTCCTAAAAGAACAGGATGTTTGTGGACTCACTTGAGAAATGATAGTTTATATAACTATTACTATGGGGACATTTCTCCTTACATCATTGAGTATCCATTTGATTACAAGTACAATGATCAAATAGTACAGAACATAAAAGATTATAGTAAGACATATACATATATACCTTCTACTGTTGGGGCATTTGATGACAACAGTAAAGTTCAGACAAATAATAAATACTTTAATAAAGCTGTATTATATAACGGACAACAATCAACAGGTATACTAAAACTTGTACCTAAACCTATGAATGATCTAAGTTCATACTTACAATATCCTATATTAAATAGTGACAGTAAGACTATTATATTCACTAAAAGTGATAACTTTTATCAGTATAATACTTTTTGGGCATTACAAAAAAGTAGTAATGTTCCTTTATTTGAAACACCGTGTACATCACTATCTTTGGATAAGGAGGTAAATCAAGATAACATGAACTATGGTGACCTATCATTTAAGAAGTCACAACTTAGAGCAAAGGATTTAAAGGTAAGACATATATTAGATAATACATCTACTACACACATAGTTAGTCAATTTATTGTAGCACCAGCACAAATATCATATAAGTAATGGCATTAACACCAGGCAAAGCGAGAAAGATGTTAGAAGACGGAACTGTCCATGGGAGAGGTCTGACTGATAAGCAGAAGAAATACTTCGGTGCTATAGCTGGAGGTGCTACGCCTGTGAAAGCAATTAACGGTGGTTGGTTAGATAAGTATCAAGATGGTGGTAAAAAACAAGCAACTATATCTCAATACGAAGAACCAGCATGGTATGAGAAAGTGGTAGATTATTTAGCAAGTCCTATGACTGCTTTTAGTTATTCTGCTAGTAATCAAGACCTTCCAGATAGTATACCAATTAATGCAGAAAACAGAAATGCATTTGATAGTGTAATTGATATGGTTAATCCATTTGCTTGGGCTAAATATGCTACATCTGCAAAACGTAATTTAGATGAAGGAGAATATCTTGATGCTGGTTTTGATACATTAGGTGCAATACCAATTGTACCTGCATGGCTATCAAAAGGAAAAACTGCAGTTAAGAATGTACCGTTGCAAAAACTTGATGAGTTAGTTGATGCAGCAAAACCTTCTAAAAAGACAAGTGCAATAGCTAACCTTACTAATCCTTTATCAGACACTAGAGTAAATCTTACTGAATTGATGGGACTACTAAAGGGAGGACCGTTTAAATCTAAGTTTAGAGGTTTTAATGAAAGTGGTGTTAAAGCAGCTTCTGACTTTAATAAGACTTGGCAAAAAGCTCCAGGGTTTCAAACAAGGTTTGATGATTTTACATATCAATTTAATGATCCCAGTCTAACCAGACAAGTTCGTAATAATCAAAATTTATACAAACGAGGTCTTGAACAATTAAAAGCAAAAGCACCAGATCTATTTACACCAAGCGGTGAACTAAGTGTACCTTTAAATGCAATACAAAAAATGTTCCCAAGACTTGCTGATGATGCAATGTTACTAAGAAGGTTAAACAATCAGGTAGTTGAAGGAGCTAATAAAATCAACTATGCTAATAACGCTAGAATGAATGTAGATCAAATAGGAGCAACAGGTAGATTTACAAAAGTAATGGCACCTACAAGTGCTGATGATATAAGCTATTTTGCTAATAACCCTAACACACTAGGGTTCTTTAGAGCTTCAGAAAATAGGTCACTTATTTCTCTTCCTAGGTTTGAATCAAACTATGCAAATTTATCCAAAAGGAATTGGAAACTTTCAAGAACTATTGCACATGAAAATAAACATGCAATGGATATTGGTGCAAGAGCTACTAAGCCTGAATATGCTAGAACAATTCAATCTGCTGTTCCTCAGGTAACAGATGATTACACAAAGGTGTTAACAGGAGGTCACAAAAAGGATATCCAAAAAGTTTATGGAAATATAAAAAACTTAGGAGATGATACAGCAGAAAGTATAGAATATCTATCTAGACCACAAGAAGTTGCTGGAAGAGTTGATGAGTTAAGAATGGAATACATACCTAAAAAGTTTTGGGGAACAGATAAACAATATGAGGTTTCTGATGACTTGATAAATAAAATAATATCGGAAGGTAAAGCAGGTAAAACTTCAGTGGATGCAAGGTTCTTTAAAATGATAAAAGATAAAAAAGCATTTAAGAATCTGTTTAAAGTTCTTCCTGCTGTAGCAGCACCTATTGCTATTGGTAGTATACCTCAACAAAGAGATGGTGGAAGATGCTGGCCAGGATATAAAACAGTTGCTGGTAAGACACCTTTTAGTAAGGGTAGTTGTCAGAAAGCTGAAGATGGTGGATGGTTAGATAAGTTCCAAGAAGGTGGTGTGATAGAAGATAATAGAGGACAATGGGCACACCCTGGAAAGATAACTAAAATAAACTCCAACAATATAACAATGAAGGGTGTTAACTACCCTGTACTTGGAATATCTGACACTGGTGATAAGAAGATGATGCAACCAGGAAAAGATTACAAGTTTGATGGTAACTCTGTAACAGAGTATCCTATGGCTAAAGATGGAAAGTCTTTGGTAGAACTAGATCAATTAACTAACTTTACGAACTATAATACACCACAACCAGGAGGCTGGTTAGACAAATACTAATACTATGAAAGCTCAAATATTAAAAATAGCAGGCGTTAAGTCTGAAAAAGAATTCTACAAGAAGTTTCCTACAGAGGCAGCTTTTATGAAGAAGCATGGAAAAGAACTAGCTAAGCTTAAGAAAGCTGAAGTAGGTGATGTTATAGAATACACCGATGTGGAAGCTGGTAATAACCGTAAAGTTATTGACGGTACAGAACTTCTAGAGAGTGTAAATAAAGATACTTTGGATTACTTTGATCAGTTTAAAGATAGAGCCTATGAGCTGGGCCTTGATTCTTTGACTACTGAAGATGAGAAAGAAGATTATGAATACAAAGCAAAGATAGATGCTATGTATGCTAACATGAATAAAAAAGACGATGGTTTATTGGGGAAAATACAAGGCATGGGAGGTGCACTAGAAGGACTTAGTGGTATGTTTGGTGGAGGTGAAGGTGGTCCAACAGGATCTGTAGAAGTTGGTGATGCAGAAATAATAGGAATGGTGGCTGGTAAGAAGGGTGCTAAAATTAGTAAAGATAAATTGAAAAAGATAGAAGGTGAGTTATACAAAGCTTCTAATATGCATAAGAGTCAAGCTGAAAGAATTGGTAAGATGCTTAAAAAAGGTGGAAAGGTTGAGAAGTTTGAACCACACATGATGTATGATCCTAAGACTAAGAAGAGTAAGAAAGCTATGACTTACAAAGAGCACTTAGCTCTTAAGAAAAAAGGTTGGGGTCATGAGGCACCTAAATCACAATTTGGTTGGTTATCTCCAGGAGTATGGAGTGAGATGAGTAAAATGCAAAAAGGTAAACAAAAAATTAAAGAAGATCCTGCTTCATTCGCAAGATTATTAGCAGGAGATCCTACAGCAGCTGCAATGTTTATGGAAAATGGTGGTAAAACACCTAAAGCACAGGGTGGATTTAATATGAGTAGTGTATCTTATGGAGGAGGTGCAGGAGGAGCTGTAGGAAATAAACTTGGTGATGCGGTAGGTTTTAATAATGATGCTGGATCTAACATAGGAGGCACTATAGGTGGAACTATTGGTTCTGCATTTGGTCCTATAGGATCTGCTGTAGGTAGTTTTATTGGAAGTGGTATTGGAGATCTTGTTGATAGAAGTGATAGAAGAACTAGAATAGATAATGAAAGAGCTGAGAAAGCAACTAAAGAAATGTCATACAGTGCACTAGGTCCACAAGTTCAAGCAGGACTTGCTTCACATGTTCGTGAAGGAGGTAATGTTTCATCAAACCCATCAATGTTAGACACAATGAAAATGGGTGGAGAACTTAAAACTCTATGGGGTGGTGAAGCTGAAACTGTTTCCTACAACCCTTATGCTGGTGGTGAGAGTATTCAATTTAAAGGAAACTCACATGACTATAGAGATCCTAAAACAGGAGAAACAGGAATAGGTGTTGCATACGGAGAAGAGTCTGTTGCTAATAATGAAGCTGTTGTAGAGGTGGAGAATGAACCAGCACAGCAATTAAGAGATGGTGGAGGAAATGAAAACTTAGTTGTATATGGAGATCTTAAAATACCTGAAGAGTTTGTTAGTGAGATAGGTGATGATAGAGCAAAAGGTAAGAAGTTCAAGAATTATGTTGAAGAGTTAAATAAAGATGAAAAGAAAATTAATAGTAAAATGACAAAAGCTGCTGACTTAGGGCTTGAATCAGACAACACTGTATTTGGTCAACTAGAAAGAAGCACTGCAGATGCTATACTTAAAGGATCAGACATGAAGTTAAAATCAATAGCAGATAAGAAAATGATATTAGCAGATTTACAATCTGCACTTAATGATACATTTGATGAGTTTGAAATTAAAGGAAATGAATTTATAGCAAAAGGAAAAGTAGTTGATGATCTTGAAAGACAGATGAACAATATGGCTAAGTCTGGTATAGAAATTAAACCTGAGAATAGAGGTAAGTTTACAGCATGGGCCAAAGAGAAAGGTATGTCTGTAAGTGCTGCTGCTAATAAGGTTATGGCTAATACAGACAACTATAGTAAAGGTGTTGTTGCAATGGCTAACTTTGCTAAGAACTTTGCTAAGAATGGAGCAGATGTTCCTAAAGCTCAAGTTGGAGCTGGGTTTGAAAAAAACGAACTAGGAGGACCTGATGTAGGAATGACTATCGAAGAAGCTCTTGCTGCAGGTTTTATACTTAATGAAGTGACAGGTGAGTATGAAAAGTCAAATGGAGAAACTGTTGTACCTACTGACTCAGAAACTGATGCATTAGATGAGGTTCGTCCAGGTCAAGGTAGAAATAAAGGTACTGGACTCTATGGTAACACTACAGTAAAACAATACGAGGATGCTAAAAAAGCTAACCCTTGGTTTGACTGGGAAAACTTTGATCCTAAGAGTAAATCTGATGTTACTCGTTATCAAAAAGAATTTAACAAGAGAGCTGAAGAAGCTGGTAGTGACAAAAGAATACGAGTAGATGGTGACTTTGGAGAACAAACAACTAGTGCTAGATTTACTCCAGCTTCTCCAGGAAAAGAACCTGAAGTAGAGGTGGCAAAGATTAAAGAGGAGCCTACTGTTACAGAGACTACAACTGTACAACCTCCAAGAATTCCATTCATTCCTAACTTTATAGATGGAGATGTAAACAATGAATTGAATCCTGATCAGTTACTTGCTGAGAGGTATGCAATGGCTACTAATCAATATATACCTGTACCTGCACAAGGGTATCAACCTAACCTTAGAGTACCTTATGATATATCTTTACAAGATGCAAAGAATGATGTTATTGCACAGAGTAGAGCTATGCAAAGAAATCCTGGTATACAAAACAATCCTGCTGCTGCAGCACTTATGGCAGCTCCAACTTATAAAGCATTAAATGAAATTAATGCAGAGGAGTTCAGAGCAAATCAAGCTATGAAGGATATGGTATACTCAGGAAACCAAGCTACATTAAATGACGCTAAGTTAAAGAACTTAAAGATATTTGGTGAGCAGTATGATAGACAACAAGAAGCTGTTTCTAATACAAGAAAAGAAAACATAGCTATCTTAAACTCTATCTCTAGTAAGTATGCTCAAAATAGAAGAGAGAATATGTTAGAAAGAGTTTACAATAATATGTACCCATCTTATCAATTTAATCAACAAGGAGATGCAAACACTACAGGGGTGGGAGGTAACTTTAGTATACCAGGTTATGGTATAACAGGGGGAATACCTGGTCTAGCTACTCCAGGGTTTAATGGTAACGCAGGTCAAAATGTTAACAGTGCAATTAACTTAGGAGGTCAATTGATAGATTACTTTAGAAATAATCCAATACAAAAAACAGTAGAACCTAACTACAACAGGATGGATCGTGCAATAAAGAAAGGTATGGACTTTAAAGATATTTATGATTACGTACAGCCAATAGATGATGGATCTAGAATGGCAAAAAAAGGTAAAGCAGTAAAAAAGAACAATAAAAATAGCAATATTTTAAGAGCAATTAAAAATTTATAACTAAACTGATTATAAAGAATTACCAAAACCTGTTAGAGGTCCTTGGTTAATACAATTAATCACATTACATTTGTTAAATTATGGCATCATATAAAGACACAACACCTTCTACATTCAACCCTTACATAGAGCAACGTCCAGTTGAAGCTATGGCTAAGGTTGGTATGTATAAGCAACAAAGGTTTGATGAGGGGGTAAAGAAAATACAAGAGAGCATTGATAATGTTGCTGGTCTTGATGTTGTAAGAGACATTGATAAACAGTACCTACAATCAAAACTTAATCAACTAGGTAGTCAACTTACCAATGTTGCAGGTGGTGATTTCTCTAATTTTTCATTAGTTAATTCTGTTAATGGAATGACTAATCAAATAGCAAAAGATCCTAATGTAATAAATGCAGTAAGTTCAGCAACGAGATACAGAAAGGATTTAGAAACTATTCAAGGTCTTAAAGAAAAAGGACAGTGGGCAGAGTCTAATCAACTAGAATATAATAAAGAAGTTACTAACTGGTATGATAGTAATGATTTAAATTCATCATATAGTGCTAATGTTTCACCATATGTAAATGTGCAAGAAGAGTCACAGAAGATAATAAAAGCTCTTGCTAAGGATGAGTATAACATAGAAGTTATGCAAGACCCTACTACAGGTAAGTACTATGATATAATGACTAATCAAGAAGTAGAAGAACTTACCCCAGAAAAAATACAAACAGCTCTTAAGACTGGACTCAGTCCACAAGCTTGGAGACAGTTAAGTTTAGATGGTAAATTAAAATACAACAATGTTGGTGATCAAAGTTTTGTCAATCAACTTAATGATGGATACGAAGGTAGATTTACTTTCTTGTCAGAAAAAAGATCAGATTTAGTTAACGCTGAACTAGGTGCTAAGAGTCCTAAAGATAAATTAAGATTACAGCAAGAAATAGCAAAGCTAGATAAAATGATAGAAGCTAATCAAGCAGAGTATGATTCTATATCTGCTGGTTTTGGTAGTGGTGATGTTGAGTCTGCAAAGGCACAGCTTTACACAATGGATTGGATGAATAATACTAGTCAAGCTTTTTCTAGTAGATCAGTAAAAACTAATAGTAAAGAAAGTCCTTACTTCTCAGCACAAATGAAAAAGGATCAGTTTGCATTAGCTCAGGCTAAATATGACGAACAAAAAAGACAAAATAGACAAGTAAATGCAGATAAGAAAAAAGAGCTAGAGTTACTTAAAGGTAATTTAAATAATACATTTACTATACCTAAAGACCCTAAAGATACTGATGAGATGTTTGAAAACTCAAAAGTAGAAACAAAAGCTAAGGTAACAAAAGCTAATGCAGACAGAAAGAAATTAGCTAATAGACTTGGATGGGATGACACTATAAAATATATTGATGTAGATGGGGATGGTAGTTATGATTCAAAGATTGATGAATTAAATGAGAAAACAGGACTTACTC